>BNJT01001575.1_pt1 | contig 10773 bp, 12 predicted proteins | sample 8540491 | NCBI WGS metagenome assembly BNJT01 (sample SAMD00202455, study PRJDB9452) | human saliva metagenome | host: Homo sapiens
ATGGTTATAAATACAATAGCTAAAGACGAAAAAACACTTCGAGGATGTGTTTACAAAAATAGTTACTTTCGCATATTAGTATAAATCAAACACCGCGAGTGTAAAGTGTTGTCTGTCACAATATGCCTGCCTTTCACAAGAACAAAACAACCAAGCCATCAGACTTCCTCAGACACCTGAGACTGTGCTGACGACAACCTTCCTGAAAAATTCGGAGGAGGTTGCAAATCATCTCAGCAGAGCACCAGGTAATGACACAGAAGCCGAAGATGCTTTGTCGGAAGCCTTTTTGCGGTTGTGGAAACATCCTCAGTGTGTGAATTCTTCTCAGCAAGCAGAAGCTGCGCCACCAAGACGAGTGCGAAATCTCTCGATAGACGAAGTGCGTAAGCGACGTTCTCATCCCGCTGAGGATTGGGAGCAGGTGTCGAATCAGCAGTTCACCTCAGAAGAGGAGGATGAAGTCGATGAAACTAACCTTGCGTTTGCAGCGCATCGAAAAACTAATGGACGAATGTTTGTCTCCCGTGCAGCAGCAAGTGTTGCGGATGCGAGATGTAGATGGACGAACGTATGCAGAGATTGCTCAGCACTTGAATATGCAAGAAACTGCTGTTAGAATGCAACTCCTCTCGAGCGCGTAAGCACCTACCGCGAATTATATCGACAACAATATCCCAATTAAGCTGCGATGAATACAATAGACAAATACAAACAACTTGTAGAGCGATATTTCGAAGCTACAACCACCGAAGAGCAAGAAGAGCGATTGCGGGATTTTCTGACGACCCCCAAGCTGATGACGCTTATTTCGATGAAATCAAAGCTGTTTTTAGGACTGACAACCGTTTTACGGCGCAGAAAGCAGCAGATCTCTTCCTCTGCACTTTCTTCTTCAAACGAAAAAGAGCAATCGAAACGAGCGCGCACAATGATCTTACGTCCCTCGGAAACCAATGTTGCGCTGGGCTGTCAGTTGCGATATTTGGTTTTTCTATCGTAACAGCTGCCGTGGTGGGCTGGAAAGCAACAAACTCCGATGAGTGCATTGCATATATCAATGGAAAAGAGTGACTAACCCACAAGAGGTGCTTCAGCAAATGCAGAAAACAATGACCGAAACGCTTCAAGACGACTCTGAAGAACAATCTGTTTTGTTGCTTCGCGACTTCTTTTGCAACTCCTCAACAATAATCAAACAATGGTTCTTATGAAACGCTTTGCTTACTCTTTATCGGGCTGATGGTGATGTTGGCTGCCATAGCCCAAAAGCAAACCAAATGTTGCCCCTTTTCTTTGACACTAAGTTTGTGAAATCTCACAAGGCTACGATGGTGAAACTCTCTGGAGAATCTCTGCGCGAATATGGTTTACTCAAATTTCATAGCGTCACAATGGGATTGGGTATGCAAGAGGTCATAGAATTAGAGCAAGCTGTGACCAAGGATGTGAACAAGGCTGTTGAACAAGAATCCGCTTCAAAGCACGGGCGTTTATACTACGGCTTTTATCAATTGCCAAAGACAGATCCTACAAAGTCTAATCGCTCCTTGTTTTATCGAAACAATGGACTTCAACCTCGCGGAAATCCTACTTACACCATTATATATATGGAAGGGCAGACCACACTTCAAGAACTCAAACGAAAAATTCGCTCCATAATAACACTTTACAATGAAACGCTATTTACTTTCTCTACTCGCCGTCTTCGGCCTTTCTGCATTTGCTGCTGAATCGAACGACACCTTAGTCAAGGTCAACCATCCCGACTCCGTGTTGGTGACGCGTAACGACAGCGCCGTAAAACTCCAAGTGTTTGGAGCATACAATGATAAAACAGCAAAGTACGTCTATACCGTTCCGACACAGAGGCACAGGTCTTGTTGATGCTGCTGCAAGCCGTTGGAAATTTCCTGAAGCTCCGCTCACTTTCAAACACAAAACGAAGGGAAAGAAAGGGGCTTATGAAGTCACTGCTGGGTCTTTGCTATTGGGATTTAATCTCGTCCAAAATGCACCGCAAAGGCATCAGTTCCGATGTTTGGGGACGCAACATTGATATGAACTCTCGCTGATGCGCTTTTCTATCATTCGCAACCGTCGTCAACGCTTTTCTTTGGGTTGGAGCTATGGTTGGACGAAAGTGGCCTTGGATGGGGGTATGGCTCTCCATCTTGATAATGGTGTCACTTCTGTTGGTCGTTTCGCAGATGGGCAAAACCCCGGTTCGTTCGGTCTTTCGCCTTCAACAGACATTCTTTTCCCCTTACTCTATACGCGTCAAATGGATGGAATGAGTGTAACAGTAGATCATGTGTTAAATCTCAATGTTCGTCCGCGCATTTACAATACTTATCTGGATACCAAAGGAACAGAGCAACAATATGCTTATAAAAAGGCATACATTTCTCTCCTGCCACAGTGTCTTTCTATGGGGAAATCAAAAAGATTGGTTTGGTATCTTTGTGCGCTATACTCCGCAATCTATGTTTGAAAAAGGGTATGTCCGACTTCAAACGCTCACAGTGGGTTTGTCTTTTCTTCCAAAAATGACAGCAAAAAGCAGTTAGTATAAAGTCCCATACATTGCATTCTGTTTCTTCTATTGCAGGGTGCTTTCTATGAAAAAGGTGAAAATCTTTAATAGAAAGCACTCTTTTTGTTAGGGGTAAATCATAGAACTTGGTAGTCGAAGATAACAAATAGTAAATAAGATGCGACTTTCAAAAATCGAAGTGCAAAAAGCCATCTTGTTTCCATAGGTTCTAATCTATGAAAAACACCTGGGAGCCTTCGCGGCCAGCGAGCAGCCCCAAGAGCGAGAGCTGATACCAGCAATACGAAAAAGGGTTCCCCTTTGAGAACTCCTCGAGATTAATTATCTTTGTATTGCTTATATATAAACAACTAACCTCAGAGCAAAGGTCGCAAATTTTTCGCGTTACTACAAAGAAAAAACGGCAAGAAAAGATATTGCACGTATCGTTGGCATCAGCCAATCCACACTTTCTCGTGAATTGAAGCGCAACAGCACTCCTTCGGGCAAATACATTTGGTGCAAGGCGCATGCAAAGGCAATGGAACGTCGCAAGCGTTCCGTTCACAATGCTGCACTTACGCCCGGAATTGGTGAGAGTCAAGCAACTCATCATCGAACAACAATGGTCTCCACGACAAATATCAGGAGTTTTGAAGAAAGAAGGAACCTATGTGTCGCACCAAAGTATCTCAACATCATACATGCTGATGCTACTGGAACATTAGCTACAACATACGCGTCATAAGCTAAAAATACAGACGTAGACCTAGGTACAAACGTTTCCCCTATAGCCGATAGAATCAGCATACATCAACGTCCAGAACAGGCTGATGGAAAGAGATTTGGCGACTACGAGATGGACTTAATCGTGAGATCAATTTGGTCATGCTATCCTCACCATCGTGGAACGTTCTACGAATATGCTGTTTATGACAAAGTTACCACATGGTAAGAAATCGGAGCCACTTTGCAATGCAGGTGCGGAGACTACTCCTTCCTACAAAGAACATATATAAAACCATAACCACCCGACACTGGACCTGAATTTGCAGCACATAAACTCATCACAAAGCACTTAGGGCGCAGTGGTCTATTTTGCAGATCCTATTCTTCATGGCAAAAGGAGCTATTGAGAATACCAACAAACTCATCAGACAATATATACCTAAGCAGGCAAACTTTGATGACTACACCGACAAAAGATTGCAATGATACAGAAGAAAATCAATAATAGACCCAGACAGAAACTCAATTTTGAAACGCCCAAAAATGAGTTCTACAAAAGAATATTGTAATTTGCACTTGCTGGTTGACTCTACAGATGCAAAACAGAGAGAAAGCGAGAAACGAGCCAGCACTTTCTGCGATAACTCAAAAATAAAGTAGTAACTTTTGCCAACAAAGAAACTGAACACAGCAATTCTGATGGAACAAATCAAGCACGAATGTGGTGTGGCAATGGTTAGATTGCTCCAGCCCCCTCAGCTATTATAAGGAGAAGTACGGAACTTGGATGTACGGTCTCAATAAACTCTATCTTATGATGGAAACAACATAACCGAGGTCAGGAAGCCGCGGACTTGCTGCGATTAAAAGCTCAAGCGCAACCTGGAGAAGAATTTATGTTTCGTGGAACGAGCGCAAAGGCAACACTGCAATCCAACAGATTTTTCTCTGCTGTTCATTCCAAATTCTCTGCTTTTTCTCAAGAACAACACTGCTGATGTCGATTTCGCTGGCAAGAATATCCCCTTTGCGGGGAAATTTATATAGTCACCTCCGGTATTCCTACAACCGGCAAGAGTGGCCTTTCGTATGTCCATCCCTTTTTACGAAGAAACAATTGGCGCGCCAAAAACCTTTGTTTGTGTGCCAATTTCAATATGACCAATCGCCTGGAGATTTTTCAGCATATTGCAGTAAAAGGACAACATCCACGAATGTTGAGCGACACGTATCTCTTGTTAGAGCAACTTGGGCATCGTCTTGACCGCGAGGCAGAACGAAACTTTGCAGCGGCAGAAGCACAAGGATTGGCCGATCTAGAAATCACGGAATACATTGAAAGCCATATCGATGTGGCTAACATTCTTCGAGAGTCTGCTCCCGTTTGGGATGGTAGGTTATGTGGTGTGTGGCATCACAGGAAGTAGCGAAACTTTTGATGCTTCGCGATCCTTGGGGCATTCGTCCTGCTTTCTACTATAAGAGTGATGAAGTCTTTGCTTTTGGCAAGTGAGCGTCCGGTGTTGCAAACCACTTTTTGGTATTGAAGCTGAAGACGTGGTGGAACTACAGCCTGGACAGGCCATTATGACCAATCGTGGAAGGCGAAATGCGCATCGAACAAATACTCCTGCGCAGAAACTTGCAGCTTGTTCTTTTGAGCGTGTATGTTTCAGTCGTGGTTCTGACTTAGACATCTACCAAGAACGCAAAGCGATGGGACGCCGTTTGGTGCCTTCCATCTTGAAAAGCCATCAACTATGAAGTAGACGACACTGTTTTTCTCTTATATTCCCAATACAGCAGAAGCAGCTTACTATGGTCTTTGTCAAGGTTTTGAAGAATATCTCAATCAGCAAAAAGACGCAGAAATTACAGCGTTGCTCAAAGATCCAGCCTATAATTCAGAAGCTAGTAAAACTGCGTTGAGAATCGCATAGTCACGGTCGCTCTCGCGCCACGTTCGCGCAGAAAAGAGTGGCTTGGAAAGACATCAAAATGCGTACTTTTATCGCTGAAGGCAATTCTCGCAACGATCTTGCGCGCATGTTTACGACATCACCTACGGAAGTGTCAAGCCAGAGGTGGATAATCTTGTCGAGTTATCGATGATAGCATTGTGCGTGGCACCACTTTGCGTGAAAGCATTTGCGCATTCTCAATCGTTTCACCCCAAACGCATTGTGATTGTCAGCAGTTCTCACAAGTGCGCTACCCAGACTATTATGGCATCGATATGGCTAATATGAACGAGATTCATTGCTTTCCGTGCTGCCATTTGCCTTGCACGAAGCAGCGGAACAATGAGTTTGCTCACCGACATCTATCGTCGCTGCAAAGCGCAAGAAGATTTTCCCAAAGAAGAAGTGGTCAATTATGTTCGCGAACTCTATGCGCCTTTCTCTGAATCAGAAATCAATGAGAAAAATGATTGAACTTCTGCGCCCCCGCAGGCGTGAACACAGAGATCCATATGGTCTATCTTAGCATCGAGGATTTGCACAAAGCGTGTCCCAACAGTCCTGGTGACTGGTATTTCAGTGGCTACTATCCCACGCCTGGAGGTAACAAATGCGTCAATGCAGCCTTCATCCGTTATATGGAATCGCATCAAGACAAATTAGCTTTAGGTCTTAAGAGCCTTCCAAGTACAACACAAATTGCATATTATATAAATAGGAGTCCTTGCAAAAGGACGACGTAACTCCTAATTCATCTTTCTACTTACATCAACAATGCGAAAAAGTAACTCTTTTTGCTCAGCGATGGCACCCAATTCTCACGGTGAAAGTTTCGGCTATGAAGCTCCCGTTGCTGGAGAAGTTGTCTTCAACACGGCTATGATGGGTTATCCCGAAAGTCTTACCGACCCTTCTTATGCTGGACAACTTATGCGTGCTCACTCTATCCTTTGGTCGGCAACTATGGTGTTCCTCCTCTCACCTTCGAGGAAAACGGACTTGCTACTTTTATGGAAAGCGAAAAATCCACGCGAGTGCCATCATCGTGAGTGATTACAGTGAAAATTTCTCTCACTGGAATGCACAAGAAAGCCTTTGCAGAATGGCTGAAGCGTGAGAGAGTGCCTGGCATCACGGGTATCGACACGCGAACTCACTAAAGGTCTCCCGCGAGACACGGAGTGATGATGGGAAAAATTCTCTTCGATGATATGCCCAACGAAGTTCCTGAAGCAGAATATGAGGGAGTAAACTTTTGTTGCCAAGGTGAGCTGCAAGGAGGTGATTCGCTATGCTCCTACCAATGGTGAGAAAAATGCACCGAAGGTTGTTTTAGTAGACTGCAGCGTAAAGCACAACATCATTCGCAACCTCATCAATCGTGGTGTAGAAGTTATTCGATGCGCCCTGGGATTATGACTTCAATCAACTAGAATTCGATGGTCTTTTCCTCGCTCAATGATCCTGAGTGACCCCGACACTTGTGTCGCAACCGTTGGACACATTCGTGCTTTCCTCGAAAAATCCACAAGTGCGTCCTTGCATGGAGCATTTGCATGGGCAAACCAATTGCTTTCCAAAAGCTGCGGGTGCCACTATTTATAAGTTGAAATACGGCAATCGTTCGCACAATCAACCCGTGCGTATGGTGGGAACGAATCGTTGCTTCATCACCTCGCAAAACCACGGTTATGCAGTCAAAAACCGATACGTTGTCTGAAGGCTGGGAACCTTATTTTGTAAAAATATGAACGACGGTTCCAACGAAGGTGTGCGACACACCGTTCATCCTTGGTTTTCTGCGCAATTCCACCCCCGAAGCATGCAGCTGTATCCTGTCGATACTGAATTCCTTTTCGACGATTTCGTAGAACCTTCTCAACAATCCCATCATGATTGATCCTAGCATTAAGAAAGTTCTCCTCCTCGGTTCTGGCGCACTCAAGATTGGTGAGGCCGGAGGTTCGACTATTCTGGTAGCCAAGCTCTAGAAAGCCCTCAAAGAAGAAGGCATCGAGACTGTTCTCATCAACCCAACTATCGCCTACTCTGTCCAGACATCTGAAGGCGTGGCAGACCAGATTTACTTCCTTCCCGTCACTCCCTATTTCATCGAGAGAGTGATTGAAAAGGAACGTCCACAAGGCATTATGCTTGCATTTGGTGGACAAACAGCACTCAACTGCGGTGTTGAGACTCTACCAAAGTGGTGTGTTGGAAAAAAATACAATCTCAAGTGCTTTGGCACTCCCGTGCAGTCCATCTGGACACTGAAGACCGCGAACTCTTTGTCAAGAAACTCGATGAGATTGATGTTAAAACCATCAAGAGTGAAGCCGTAAACAACATTGAAGATGCACGACGCGCTGCAAAGACTTTGGGATACCCCTGTCATCATTCGTGCAGCTTATGCCCTCGGTGGTCTGGGTTCTGGTTTTCTGCGACAACGAAGAAGAACTCAATAAACTTGCTGAAAAGGCTTTCTCTCTCCCCAGATGCGTGGAAAAAGTAGTCCAAAGGTTGGAAAGAAGTAGAATATGGAAGTTGTCCGCGACCGTTTCGACAACTGCATCACGGTCTGCAACATGGAAAACTTCGACCCTCTGGGCATTCACACAGGAGAATCCATCGTCATTGCGCTTTTCAAACGCTCACCAACAGCGAGTACCACAAACTGCGTGAACTGTCTATCCGCATCGTGCGCCACGTGGGCATTGTCGGTGAGTGTAACGTGCAATATGCTTTCGACCCCGAAAGTGAAGACTACCGCGTCATCGAAAGTCAATGCACGACTTAGCCGCAGTTCTGCTCTTGCCTCAAAAGCTACTGGCTATCCACTTGCTTTTGTAGCTGCCAAGTTGGGACTGGGTTAGTGGCTTGTTTGACCTCAAAAACTCTGTGACCAAAACAACCTCGGCCTTCTTTGAACCTGCGCTTGACTATGTGGTATGCAAAAATCCCTCGTTGGGATTTAGGAAAATTCCGCGGTGTAGACCGTGAATTGGGTAGTTCTATGAAATCCGTGGGTGAAGTGATGGCCATCGGTCGCACCTTTGAAGAAGTCATTCAGAAAGGTTTGCGTATGATTGGGTCAAAGGCATGCACGGCTTTGTGGAAAAACCGCGCTTTGAATTGGACGACGTGAAGCTGCCTTGAAAAGCGCCAACCGATAAACGTATTTTTCGTCATCGAAAAAGCTTTCCAACAAGGTTACACTATTGAACAAATCCATCAACTACGAAGATTGATTTGTGGTTCCTCAAAAAGCTCTACAACATCTATGAAACCAGTCTAGCGTTGCACGCTTGCGGCAATATCAACACGCTCGACACTTCATTGTTGGCTAAGGCTAAACGTCAGGTTTCACAGACTTCCAGATTGCTCGCGCGCTGGGTATGGAGCAAGATATGGACATTGAACGTGCCACTCTCCTGGTGAGAGAACACCGCAAACGTGCTGGCATCGCTGCCTTCGTGAAACAAATTGACACACTTGCTGCAGAATATCCCGCGCAAAACCAATTATCTCTATCTCACCTATAGTGGGTGGCACGCGACATCCGCTTCGAAAACGACAAACGTTCAGTAGTTGTCGCTCGGCTCAGGTGCGTACCGCATTGGTTCTTCTGTCGAATTTGACTGGTGTGGCGTACAAGCACTCAATACGATTCGCAAGGAAGGCTATCGCTCTGTGATGATCAACTACAATCCTGAGACAGTGTCTACGGATTATGATATGTGCGACCGTCTTTACTTTGACGAATTGACCTTTGAACGCGTCTCGACATTCTCGACCTCGAAGTTCCTTACGGAGTTGTTGTTAGCACCGGTGATCAAATTCCTAATAACTTGGCTCTCCGTCTTGACGAACAGCGTGTTCCCATCCTTGGCACACAAGCCAAAGACATTGACAATGCAGAAGACCGCGAAAAGTTCTCTGCTATGCTCAATAGGGGTGGAGTAGACCAACCTGCTTGGAGCGCGCTCACCTCGATGGACGACATCAATGCCTTCATCAAAGAGTGGGCTTCCCTGTTTTTGGTGCGTCTAGTTACGTGCTTTCAGGGGCTGCAATGAATGTTTGCCACAACCAAGAAGATTTGGAACGCTTCCTCACCATGGCAGCTAATGTGAGCAAGAAGCATCCAGTTGTTGTTTCGCAGTTCTTGCAACACGCTAAGGAAGTGAAATGGATGCTGTAGCCAAAAATGGCGAAATCATTGCTTATGCCATTTCCGAACACGTGGGTTGCTGGTGTCCTCTGGGTGACGCTACGATTCAATTCCCTCCGCAAAAATTGTATGTTGAAACAGCGCGTCGCATCAAGAAGATTTCCAAGCAAATTGCACGCGAGACTTAACATCTCTGGATATTTCAACATTCAGTTCCTTTGCGAGAGAAAAACGACATCAAAGTCATTGAGTGCAACCTCCGTGCGTCACGTTCTTTCCCCTTCGTCAGCAAGGTTCTCAAAATCAATCTCATCGAACTCGCTACGCGTGTGATGTTGGGTCTTCCTGTTGAGAAACCCTCAAAATCTCTCTCGATTTGGACTATGTGGGTGTCAAAGCCTCACAATTCTCCTTCAATCGCTTGCAAAAAGCCGACCCAGTCTTGGGCGTAGACATGGCTTCTACGGGTGAAGTGGGGTGCTTGGGAGAAAATGCCAATTCAGCATTGCTCAAGAGTTTGTTGTCTGTTGGTCTTCGTATTCCCAAGAAGAATGTACCCTCTCCACAGGTAGTGGTAAGAACAAAGCCGATATGCTCGATGCGGCTCAGAGATTGGCCAACCACGGCTATTGCATTTATGCACCGAAGGCACATCGCGCTATCTCTCTGAGAACGGCATCCCCAGTGTGCGAGGTGCTTTGGCCTAGCGAAGTCGAAGCTCTATCAGAAGGAAGTCCAGAAGCGAAATTACCTCGTGCTCTAGACTTGCTTCGTGAGAAAAAGATTGAAATGGTGGTTAACATCCACAAGAACTTCTCTACCGGAGAATTGACCAACGGCTATAAGATTCGTCGTGCTGCCATCGATCAAACATTCCGCTTCTCACCAACGCTCGATTGGCTTCTGCCTTCATCTATGCTTTCACCACAACTCGTGTGGAAGACCTCGAAATTAAGAGTTGGCAAGAATTCTAATCTCGTTGCGCTTATTCCTTTCACTGCTCTCTCAAGTAGTTCAGCATCTTTTTAAAAGTGAAGTACTCTCTTAGAAACTGAGCATCTCCCTAGAAGTAGAGCAGTGATGTTTCTCAATCCGCAATACCTGTCAAAGGTGTTGCGGATTGATGTTTTAGTCTTTGGAGTAGTCTTTCAACTACGCGTGTCAAAGTCCGTAGTGTGCTTAGCGTCATTCTTCTCTCGACAAACTGCAAAGCGCTTATATCCCTAGTTTCAACCTTCGGCAGGATGTTCCTGGATCTCTTGTCTTAGAAACGAAGTTTAACCAAAAACGCGGGATTGTGTGTTAAAACGCACCCCGAATTTTTGGTCAGAATTTGAACAAACTAGGAGAAAACTAATGTTTTTCTACGTGGGTTC
>BNJT01001343.1_pt1 | contig 10732 bp, 15 predicted proteins | sample 8540491 | NCBI WGS metagenome assembly BNJT01 (sample SAMD00202455, study PRJDB9452) | human saliva metagenome | host: Homo sapiens
CAGTTGAAGTTAAGGTAGAAAACACCTGAAAAATCTGATCCCTAATGCTCCACAAACAGACCAACCGGGTAAGATTGAAATTACAAGAAAACCAAATGGAGATGCTGTGGTAACACCTAAGAAAACCAGATGGAAAAACAACCTATCCAGAAGGAACTAGGGTGAAAAATTCGGGAGAAAATGGAACATCTATAGTAGTAACTAACTCGGAAAAAGATGGGTCAGGAACAGTTCCAAAATGACCAACTTCCAAAAGAAGCTCAAAACCAGGAAAAAGGAACCGTAACAGAAACCGAATAAGAGACTCATCTAAACCAGTTGATGACAACGCCAGCACGTAAAACACCAACTGTTGAGTTGGAACAAGATCCAAAACACAGGGGATGTAACAGTAACACCAAGAAACCAGATGGATCAACATATCCACCCAGGAACGAAGGTAGAAATTCCAGGTAAGAATGGAAACACGATTACTGTAACAATTGGACAAAAACGGTAAAGGTAAAGTACCAAACAGTGAATTACCGGATGGTAAAGTCCCAGGAAAAGCTAAGATTACAGAACCGGCAAACCAACTGAAGAGGTTCCAGTGGTAACAACACCAGCGCGTAAAACTCCAACGACAGAAGTGAATCGTATTCCAAATACACCTCAAACAGAACAACCTATTAAGATTGAAATCACAAGAAAACCAAATGGAGATGCAGTAGTGACACCTAAGAAACCAGATGGATCAACATACCCACTAGGAACGAAGGTACTTATCCCAGGGGACAATACCTCAAATTGAAGTGATTATCGGAGAAAATGGGTCAGGGTGAAGTGCCAAATGATAAACTTCCAAAAGGAGGATTTACCAGGAAAAGGTATCGTAACAGAACCTAATAAGAGACCATCTAATCCAGTTGATGCAACAACGCCAGCGCGTCAGACACCAACAAGTGAATTAGAACAAAAATTCGAAGACTAGCGATGAACTGAGAAACATCGAAAGATAATCAAACACCAGCTCAAGAAACACCATCAACAACAGGTGAACCAGTACAACAAACTCAAGATACAAATCAAAATATCTTGTCAATACTGGTACTGCAGATGGATTAGAATCTTCTGCAGCAGCGGCCTCAATTCTTTTCAGGTTTAGGATTAGTAGTTTTGGAAAAAGAAGATGAAGAATCAGAAAAATAATTAAGTAGATTGATTAAAGAAAGTCTATTAATGAATTTCTAACTCTCAAAAACTATGATAGAAAATAGTATCTCCGCTATTTTCATCCTTCTTCTTTCTAAGGGTTAGAAAACGCTTTGTCATTTGCTGCAACCATAACAGTTGAATTCGTTGGTAAGCGTCCAATCAACAGGGTGGCTGTTATCTGAGAAACAATTTCTATCAAAGGATAGTTTAGATCGTTATCTGGAATTAATACAGAAAGAATTCATAGAGGATTTGAATTAGTAGCTTGAGTGATAACTAGTAGAGTTTACACAAAATCTTGGCACTGCTTTTATTTTAAATTATAAAATTTTTGAACAAATAAAAATATTTTTCGTCCTTTTTGCGTATATATAAGTGAAGTGTCATTTCTAGTGAAAGTCACTGGAAGATGCTTCCAAAATAATAGAGAGGACGAAAGTATATGAAAGAAAATTGAAGGAGCAAGACCAATGATGGACTTTAATGGCAAAGAAGATTTTTAGCAATACGGCAATTACTGCACAATTTATACGAGACATATTTGATTTGCCTGTTGAACAGTGTAAAAATTTTGGAAAGTACACAGATTCATGAGTTTTATTTGGATGAATTTCCGTATTCGACTCATATTGACGTGTTGGCAGAGTTAGATGATCACACACAAATTATTATTGAAATACAAGTAGCCTTTACAGATTGACTTTATCAAACGTTTATGCTTATATTTATGTGAACAGATTTCTAAAAATATGAATATGCATAAAATGGATGGTACGCAAACTTATCATCTCGCAAAAGAAATGATTCCAGTATACGCTATTGCAATTACGCAGGAACGATATTTTTGAGGATGATCGTATGTATCATTCATTTAGCTTAAGAGATGATGAATCCTACGAAGAATTAAAAGTATATTTTTAAAGGAATCAAAAGAAAAGCGTAACTTAATGCGTATGGCATTTTTTTAGAATTAGATAAATATGATCCAACTAAAATAAAGACAATATAGAAAAGTTCGATGGATTGAGTTTTTTGGTAACAAACCTTATACACAAAATCCTGAGACAATCTTTAGAAACAGCAGATATGATTATGAATCGAACTGGCTGGACGGAGGAGGAACGAAACGATGTATGATGATCGCACAAGAAAACTGGATGGCTACTATGCGCATTTTAGGGAATATGTGGCAGAAGAAAAACAACTAGCAAAGATGGAAGGAATCGAAGAAGGAATAGAAAAAGGTAGAGCGGAAGGCAGAGCAGAAGGTGCTATCACAACCATTGTCGGATTTTGATTAAAGACGGAATCCTTACAATCGAAAGTGGAGCTAAGAGATTAAACATGATCAGAAGCAGAATTGATTGCGTACTTATCGTAAGGAGGAACGAAACGATGTATGATAATCGAACAAGGAAAGCTAGATGGTTACTATGCGCATTTGGAGTATGTGGCAGAAGAAAAACAATTAGCAAGAATGGAAGGCATGGAAGAAGGAATAGAAAAGAGGCAGAGCAGAAGGTGCTATCACAACTATTGTCGGTTTGATTAAAGACGAATCCTTTACAATCGAAAGTGGAGCTAAGAGATTAAACATGACAGAAGCTAGAATTGACTTCGTATATGCAGTAAAAATAAAAAAGTTGTTGCACCTTATCAGTTGATGAGGAGTAACAGCCTAAATCAATAGAAGTGAAAACGAGTTCTCCGATTATTTTTGGAAGCTCGTTTTTGATACGATGGATGATTGACGCTTACAGGCATTTTTAATATTTTGCTATAATTCAAATAGGCAATTAAAAGGAGGCGTGCACTATGTCATTTGAAACAGATTATTACATTATTAAATAAGTTCTGGATGGGCATGGAGATGAATATCAAAATGATGAGGAAGCAATTGCTGCTTTTCAGATGCACATAATCAAAGTCTACTGATAGGAGAGGACTTTATAGATGATTCTGATGAAGATCTACTGTGGATTTATTAGAAGAAATGCATTATGCGAAGACCAGGAACCCAAAACGTAAAAGATTGCGAAACAAATTTTGGAAATAGAACCAGATAATATCGGAAGCTAAGCAAGCTGTTTAGCTATTTACCTCTGACTTGAAGAACTGTATGAGTTAGAAAATCAGAGAGGAAGAAGTTAAAAAGTTAGATCCAGAAGAAATGGATTGGGGATATATCGAAAATCGTCCGTATCTTCGTTTGAAGTGGTGGTTAGCAGATAAGTATATTAGAAATGCATTCTTTACGAAAGCAGAAAAGCAATATAAAGAATTGCTAGAAATGAATCCAAATGATTCCACTTGGCGCTCGTTATGAATTAATGGAATGTGCATGCACACTTAGGAAAAATACGATGAAGCAAAAGCATTTTTAGACGAATATGAAAGACTTTGACTTTGGATGATATGCTGCTAATTCCAATGATAAGCTGCTTGCTCTTAAAGTTGGTAAGAACGAAGAAATAGGTGAGAATTGGTCATAGAAAAACTATTGGAAAGTATACCCTGATGTAAACTCAATTTTACGTTTGCTAAAGAAAAGAGGGGAGCAGAAGGCGTAAAATGACAGCAGATGAGCTCAAATGATGGGATACGAGAGCTCAAACTAGTTTGAGAGTTTAGTGTTAGGCGTTTGGTCGATTAGCTGCAAAACAATTGACTTAAAACTCATTTTGCTGAACAGCTATTAGTGACAAATGTCAAAAACTTCTAACTGAAGAAGAAATAGCATTAGACTAGGAAGAGGGAGCTAGTTTCTAAACTGGCACCAACTCCTCTCCAATTCCGTTTCTATTTAAAATCAAACATTTACTAAGAGTAAGTGATACCCAAAATACACGATTAGTCATTTGAACGAGCGAGACCGATAGTTCAATGAGTTACGATAATATGATGTTAAACTCAACTTAGTGAATGCTCATCAGACACAATATCATTTATTTCTTTTGAAACAGTAGAAGATCCGCCCTCTCAATATCTTGTATGGTCACCTACCTCAATTTCAACATGACTCAGATAGCTTAAATGTTTGTGTTTCATCGTTCCATGCACCATCATTTGTCCCATACTTGACTCTCCTACTGTAAAATGAGTCTCATAGTAACTTTATGATTGTATTTTTAAAACAACTAATTTATTTAAATAATTCATTTTAGGTAGTACAATATGAGTAGCGAGGTGCACTTATGACCTACGCATGATATTTTAAATAATCCTTCCCTAATAAGGACTCGCTTTTACCATAGAGGAGCGAAAGGAACTATACTTTATTACTACGTCACCTTATGTTCAAACGATTGAAGAACAAGCGGCGCAAACTTATGCACAAATGGAAACAAAGCCAATGATTTGAAAACGCCTTTTCCTAATGGAAATATTTAATACTAACAGGACTTTTCTATTACCTCTTTCTCAGCATTTCGAAGAATTAACCAATTGATATGACCCAACCATTGCAGATACGATTGACAGGCTATAGTAATCTCTTTGTAGATCCTCAATATGTGGGATATCTTGATATTAATCATCCTGAAAAATATTGAAGCTACTTTGAAAATGCTGTTGGGATCGTGAGATCTGTCTCATTGTTGTAACAGATGCAGAAGGAACTTTGAATTGGCGACCGTGGGAACGAAAATGGTGTTGATATTTCAGTTGAAAATTGATGGTCTATACGGGTGCTGGGCGAATCGATCCTTCGATGGTCCTTTCCTTTAGTCATTGATGGTGGACAAACCGTGAAGAACTTCGTAACAATCCTATATTACTTAGGAAATCGTCACGAACGGTCCGGGAGATCGTTACTATGACTTCATTGACCAATTTGTTCAAACCGCAGAACGTCTCTCTTTCCTAAACTTTGCATCACTGGGAAAGATTTTGGTCGATTGAATGCTGCCAATATTCTTGAAAAATACCGGGGAAATCAAACCTCGACCTTTAATAAAGATGATATTCAAGGTACAGGAATCAAGTTACCTTGGTGGTATTTTTGGGTCACTGGATATTAGTGGTGAAAAATTAACAGATCAAGTTTATCTCTGCTATGGTGGTGGTACTGCGGGTGCAGGAATTGCCGCTCGTGTTCTTCGTGAAATGGTAAGTGAAGGTCTTTCTGAAGAAGAAGCCTATAAACGTTTCTTTATGGTTGATAAACAAGGTCTTCTCTTTGATGACATGGATGACTTGACACCAGAGCAAAAACCATTTGCTAAGAAACGCTGACTTTTAGTAACGCTAGAGAAGTTGACTGACCCGGCTTTGAAGTAGTGAAGACTGTGAAGCCAACCATTCTTGTAGGAACTTCAACTCAACCTAATACCTTCACTAAAGAAATAGTAGCTATGTGTGAAAAATACAGAACGTCCGATGATTTTCCCTTTGTCAAATCCAACCAAATTAGCAGAAGCTAGTGCCAAAGATTTGATTGAATGGTCAGATGGCAAAGCTTTTGTCGCAACAGGAATTCCTGCTGATACAGTTTCTTATAAAGGTGTAGACTATGTGATTGGCCAAGCCAATAATGCTTTGATTTACCCAGGTATTGGTCTAGCATGCTTGGCTTGAAGCAAGTCTTTAACTGATGAAATGATTGAGCAGCGGCTCATTCATTATGTGGTATTATCAATCCAGGCCAACCAGGAGCTCCTGTCTCTGCCACTCATTCGGGCTATGTAGCAGATGTTTCTATTAAAGTAGCAGAAGTGAAGTCGCTAAAAAGCACAAGAACGGTCTCTGCACGAGCTAAGGAAACAGATATACTAAAGAAGTTCGTGATTTGAAGTGGTATCCAGAGTATAAATAGTCTCATTTCGCGGTCTTTTCTTCTATAGCGACAAATTTGTATGAGCTGTGGACTTAAGTAATTTTAGAAAGAATACCTAACGTTAATATTTTTATATATCAATATTTCGACACTCTGTGGTTATACTACAGGGTGTCTTGTTCATTAGAAGTATGTTTAAACTTAAGAAACTCATTCCACAAGACTCATAAGTAGGACAAGTATATGTAATATGTTAAAATCAAAGAAAATAGATGAACAAGTGAGTTAGGAAGATGAAAAATATTTCAGCAGCAGAATTTCAAAAAGTAAACCAATCAGAGGGAAGTCGCTTTTAATTGATGTTCGTGAAAAGATGAGTATCAATATGGTCATATTCCTGGGGCAGACAATCTTTCCATTAAGTGAATTAGGAACAAACCACACAAATTTAGATAAAAATCAACCTTATTACGTCGTTTGCCAAGCAGGTGGACGTTCTGCTAGAGCATGTGAATCTTTGGAAGCGCAAGGTTTTGAAGCGGTGAATGTGGTGGAAACGAATGAGTGAAAGGTGAAGTTGCTATAGGACAGTTTTTCTATTAGACTGATAGTTTTCGGTTTCAATTTTCAATCGAATATTCAGTTTTGAATTTAAGTTCATTGGAAAATATGATAAAATGAAATAGAATTTACGTGAAACTAGGGAGGAGTATTGTGACGGGATTATTTATTACAATGGAATACCTAGATGGAGCAGGAAAACGAACTGTGATTGAAAAGCTTTATTCCATTATTAGAAGAACGAACAAATGTGACCATTACTTCTACTGAGAATTGGAGGAAGTCGAATTGCAGAAGATATCTCGACAAATTATTTTAGATGTTCAAAATGTAGAAATGGATGTTCGAACAGAAGCGATTTTCATACGCAGCTGCAAGAAGACAACATTTAACGGATCGAATTTCCACTGAATTTAGAAAAAGGTGGCATTGTATTTTGCGACCGATTTGTGACGTCATTAGTTTACCAAGGAGTAGCTCGTGGAATTGGTATTGAAGAAGGTATCACCAACCAATTGTCAAACAGCAGGAAAAACACCAGATGTGACGCTTTATTTAGATGTTCCAGCTGAAATTGATTAGAAAGAATTATTTAGCAAAAGGGAATCGTCAATTTGATCGCTAGATCAAGAAGGATTACAATTCCACAAAATGGTTCGACAAGGCTATTTGGATATTATTCCAACAGATCCTGAACGTTTTATCCAAATTGATGCAACTAAAACAGTGGATGAAGTTGTGCAAGAATGTTTAACAGCTTTAGTAGACCGTTATCCAGAATATTTTACGAATGGAGAGAGATAATATGAAATTAATTATTGCAATTGTACAAGATAAAAGATAGTCATTTATTAAGCGATGAATTTGCAAATGCAAATATTCAGCAACTCGTTTATCAACAACAGGTGGATTTTTAAGAGCAGGAAACACAACATTCTAGTAGGGATTGAAGAAGAACGAGTGGAAGAAGTATTATCGATTATTCGTGAAAACTGTGAATCAAGAGAACAATTACAACTCCGCCCGTTCATTTAGATACAACATTAGAAGCAGGAATGTCGATGCCAGTTCCACTCGTAGGCGGTGCCACAGTATTTGTTGTTCCGGTAGATGCTTTCATCGTTTCTAGTATGAAGATGTTGAAGCAATCTTTTATTACGCAGTTCAAAACAGAATCGTTTAGGTCATGCATATTTATTTGCAGCGAATGCAAGGTGTTGAAAAGAGAGTTAGCTCCCATTTCTTTGCCAAATTAGTATTTTGCCAAGAACGAGCTGAGAATGAAGAACCTTGTTCCTAGCTGTGATTATTGCCGAAGAATTGATGAGGGAAATTTCCGATGTCATGGAGATTACCCAGATGGGCGGACACAAAAGTAGACCAAATGAGAGTTAAAACAACAATTATCCAAAACCGCAATGGAAGGGCATATGAAAGTGTGCATTATCCATGATGTGATACTTTATTTAACAACTGGAGCAGCAAATAGTTTGCTAAAATTTTAGAAGAACCAGAATCTCGATATTATCTTTTTATTATTAACAAGCCGACTTTAGCAAAGTATTACCAACAATTCAATCACGCTGTCAAATTGTTCATTTTGCAACGCCTGTTATGGAAAACTTTAACGAAATCAATTAGAAGAAGTAGGAGTCATTCCGTCTGTGTCTCGTTTATTAGCAACAACACGAGTAATTTTGATGAGGCATTAGAATTAGCTGGTAGTGAATCATTTCAACAATTGCGTCAAGATAGCTGGCAATGGTATACGCGAGTTTTCCAAAATCGTTCGATGGCATTTGTAACGATTCAGTCGCAATGATGCCGTTATTGACTTCAAAGGCTGAAGGTCAACTATTTTTAGAATTGTTATCCATTTATGTGAGAGATTCCCTTTATATGGCACCGGTGTTAAAGAGCAATGATTCAAAAAGATAAAGCACGACTTTACAAACCATTGTGAATCAGTACAGTTCAAAAATGGATTGAATTGCATGAGAAGACGACTAAAGTGTTAGAAAAGTTCAATCAAATGTGGAATACAAAGCAGCCCTAGAACAATGGGTACTAATGATTCCTTAGTAAGAAAGGAGAGATGGTAAGGACGAATCGTCAATTATATGACCGAGTAGAACAATTAAAAAGACAAGTTCATCAACAATTAGAATTGTTAGAAGAAATTAGTCAAGAATTACAAGTGGTCATTGAAGAAAAATCATAATTTAACGATGGAAAATTCACTCTAAAAGAACGATTAGATACCATCGACGAAACAGTTCCAACGGATCAATCAAATGAGCAGGTGGAACAAAAGAAAACGCAGTCAGTCATTAATTAATTTGGAAAATACGGCGACCAAGGCTTCCATATTTGTAATTTTTATTATGGAAAACGTCGTGATAACGATGAAAACTGCATGTTTTGTACTGAAATTTTATTTAGCGAAAAGCAACAAATGTTAGGATTGTGAATAACGAATAAGAGCATACAAAACCATTTTCATTAGTAGCAGCAGTCGCCAGCAGCCTCGCAAGCGAGTTCATGCAAAATTGAGCCACGGTCTCGACTTTCCCCGTCATATAAGCCAAATCGCTGATATGACTGCTGCCAAGGCAGTGAAAATGGTTTGTATGCTCTTATTCATTGGACAAAATCTTATAAGCATGATATTTTCCTAGATATGTAAAGTACCCAGAATACCAGCAACTGATGCATATCATCAGCTAAAAGTAATATAAGCCGAGTGGCGCTTATATTACAGGGAAAACGCCAAGACGGTTTCACCGTTCACTCATGACAGAAACAAAATTTGGTATTATACTTACGTTAGAGAACAATACTAACTGTTCGAATTATTGGGGAATTGTCGTTCTGTCAGAAAACTGATGAACAGGGTCATGAGAAAAACCTCGATTATGCCTAGAGCATGAAAAATAAAATTACATTTTACCTCTGTTCCATTGTTCTCAAACAATTAGAATAGGAGGTTTTATTATGCAAGTAATGCACCCGTATGTTGTGGGATTGATGCACATCAAAAATCCATTGTTTGTTGTATTTTAGACGGTCCTCTAACTTCAAACGAACCTATATCAAACAAGCTTTTGGTACCACAACTAAAGAATTAAAAGCAGTTTTGATTGGCTACTTGAACACAGTTACCCATGTTTTCTCGAAAGTACAGGACAATATTGATTCTCTTTCAATATCTTCTCAGATTCTGGCTTAGGGAAATTAATCCTGCCAATCCTCAAACATATTAAAAATGTCCCTGGTCGTAAGACAGACGTCAAGGATGCTGAATGGATTGCACAACTGGTAGGTGTGGTTTAATTAACCAATCTTATATTCCTTCTCAAGAAGTGCTTCAATTACGTTATTAACTCGTTATCGTCTCTCAGTAAAAACAACGGTTAACTCAAATATCATATCCATTATTTTACAAAGGGGGAATATTAAAATGACAAGCCACTTATCAGATATTTTCAGCAAGACAGACAAGCTTTATTAACTTTATTTTATTAATGGAGTAGTTATCAATGAAGATAATACGTCGAAAGTTGCACATGGTAGAATAAAAGCCTCTACTAGACAATTAATTGAAGCTAGAAGTAAACTATCTACAGTGGATCGTTTTCAATTAAAAGAACGCGGAAGAATATAAACCCTTCAGAAAAGATATCAGATGAACTCAATAAAGAAATAAATAAATATATTTTAGAACATTTTCCCTGAAGAATATAAACTTTCTAACAATTCCTGGTACTAGTGATAATTGTTGTGCCACTATATTAGCTGAAATTGGTCCAAATGTTGATGCTTTTAAAAACTGATAAGAACTTAGCTCATGGGCTGAGGATGCCCGGGTTCAACGAAAAGTGCCGGTAAAAATCTTCACACACGACGCAAGGCAATAAATATCTTAAACGAGTTTTAGTAATGTCGGTGTTAAGTGTTCAACGTGCTAGAAGCACCTTTCACTTTTCTATCAGCGAATTTCCAGCAGAGGAAGTAAATGAAAAGCTATTATCGCTTTCAGGTCATAAAATGCTTAGAATTATCTATAAAATACTCAATCGTACTCAACCTTATATTAGTCAAAAAGCGTTAGTCTGCGACAACAGACTAACGCTTTATCTTTGACAATTTATTTTCCACCCTATATTATAGCATAGGTAGTATCTTTTGTCTTTTGGTACTTTG
>BNJT01001196.1_pt1 | contig 10696 bp, 9 predicted proteins | sample 8540491 | NCBI WGS metagenome assembly BNJT01 (sample SAMD00202455, study PRJDB9452) | human saliva metagenome | host: Homo sapiens
TGGCTGCTTCTAATTTTGCAATTACTTTGCGAGTAGCTGTAAGTTCATCATTAGCTTTATTATAAGTCGCTTGTGCCACTTCAAGTTCAGCTTGTGTTGTTTTTAGCAAGACCTTCAGCATCTTTCAAAGCTTTTACGGCAACTGCCAAAGCTTGGCGTTTTACTGCAAGGTCAGCGTTTAGGTTAGTAACGGCTGTTTCTGCATTTTTCTAAACGAGTTTTAGCTGTATTGTAAGCTAGTTCTGCTTGGTCAAATGTAGCTTGAGCTTCAGGAGTCAAGTCTTTAATCGCCTTTACTTTAGCTAGAGCATCCTTAGCTTGTTCTAATGCTTTAGAAGCATTGTTCTTAGCAGAAATTGCTTTGCAAGATTAGATTTTGCAGTTTTATCATCTTTTTCAGCCTGACTCAGTTCTGACTTAGCTTGTGCAAGCTTGTTGCTATTTGTGTTGATCTCGTTATTAAGGTCAACCAAAGCTTTCTCAGCTTTTTCATATCGTGTTTTGGCAGTTTGGTGTTCTGCTTTTGCAGTATCAAACTTAGCTTGTGCATTAGGAGTTAAGTCTTTAATGGCTTTTGTGCGTTTGATAGCATCCTTAATGCTATTTAGCTTATCAACAGCATTGTTATGTGCAGTAGTCGCATCAGCAAGCGTCTTTTGAGCAACCGTATTTGCGATAGTTGCTTTAGACAAGGCATCTTTTGCCTGTTCGTGAGTTGCACGTTTTGCTTTAATCTCTTTTGTAAGATTTGTAAAAGCAGTACTTGCGTTTGTATTGCGCAATTCAGCTTTGTTTAATTCTAACTTAGCATTATCAAAAACACGTTGCGCATTAGGTGTCAAGTCTTGTGTATTAAGCAAGTTATTGAGACGATTTGTGGTTGTTGCAAGATTAGATTTTGCAGTTTCATCTGCACGTTTAGCGGCAGTTAAACGATTCTGAGCATTGTTGTGAGTGGCATTTGCGGAAACTTGAATTTTCTTAGCTTGCGCCAAGTCTTTTTCCATTTTGCTGGTGTCAAATGGAGTTGGGAGTGGTTTTGCGATACCCTTGTCGTAGTAATCGTCAATGTAAACAGAAGTACGTTCCCCAGTTGCATAGTTAATGGTTGTTTCTGTATGAGCATTTTTACCTGCAAATTGAACAAAGTGCGTACGTCCGACTTTATCTTTAGTGTAACTAATATTCCCACCAACTGCACTTGGAAGAGTTGGCTTGACACGCCCAACCATACCCTTCATGTGTCCGAAATTAGCATGAATATCATTGGTCATGAAGTCAATGACAGAATCGTAAACTTCACGATAGAGCTGAGACATAGTAGCCTTGCGAGTTTCCCTAACATTGCCACCACCCAAGTCGTGTGATGTCGCCAAAATCCATGCGTAATTCATTACCTCGCCATTCCATTTGACCTCATCAACACCATCATTTTCTAAGGCCGGGTGACTATGCCCGCTATTGTAAGATTTATTTTCATTAGCGTAATTCTTGGCAATGTTTTTAATCCCTTGAACAGACTCATTGGTGACGATAAAGTTATGTGTTCCCCAGATTTGGTCTTGGAGGTTATTTGCCATGAGTACATAGTAATGGCTCAAGGCTTTAATTTGTTCATCAGTGATGTTGTCTAAATCGACTAGAGTATCATCAATTGGAAGAACAATGTTATTGTTATCCCAACCAGTAAAGATGTTCTTCTTAGTCTCTGAATTCCAAACAAATTGTGGTTTTCCAAAATCGTACTTGCCGCCCTTGTACCATGCCTGAATAGCATTGTTCAAAGCATGTTTGTTCGCTTCGCTATCATCATTCAAGTAAGTCTTGTATGCAGCAATGACATTTTGTGGCAATTGAGGGATGGTCAAGTTCTTGATAGCAGAGATTTGTTTTTCAAGCGTATCAACAGCTTTACCTGCTTCATTTTTAGCGTTTTCAGCGTTTTTAGCAGCAGATGTTGCATCAGACAATTCTTGAGCTGTTGCACGCACTGTACTTTCTTGTTGACCTTTTAGATTCTTCAGGTCTTGAATATCAGAGCGTTTTTTAGCATCTGTATTTTTAGCATCCTCTAATTTACGTTCAGCATCATCTTTTTTTAGATTGCTTAGTTGCTAAGTCAGATTTAGCGTTGTCACGTTCATTTGTAACACCCGGCAAACGATTTTCAGATGAAGCAAGACTATCTTTTGCATCTTTTTCATCTTTAGTAGCTTTTTGAAGTTTAGTTGAAGCTTGAGTTGCACCACCTTGGGCTTTCGTTTGAGCATTTGCGGTTTTAGATTCTTCAGCTTCAGCTTGAGTTTTTTTGCTTCATTTAGCAAGTCAAGCTGTTCTGCTTTTTTAGCATCTGCTTTTTTGGCATCAGCCAACTTTTTCGTAGCATCCCCAAGAGTCGCTTCTTTCGTAGCTAAGTCAGACTTGGCGTTGTTGCGTTCATTTGTGACACCAGCTACTTTCCCTTTAGAAGCATCCAGGGTTGATTGAGCTGTTTGTTCTGCTTTTTTCTTTTTCTTCAAGTCATCAGAAGCTTGGTTTGCGGCAGTTTGAGCGTCAGACAAGTTACTTTCTGCTTGCTTCAGCGTAGCAGTCGCTTGGTCTAAGTTAGTTGTGGCTTGTTCCAATTGCTCTGCTTTTTTAGCATCTGCACGTTTAGCAGCGTTTAAAGCTTCAGTTGCTTCTTTAAAAGTCACTTCTTTCGTAGCTAAGTCAGATTTAGCACTGTCACGCTCGTCAAAGACAGCTTTTGCGCCAGTCCCATCCAAAACGGCTTGAGCATTGTCTTTGTTTTGTTTAGCAACTTTAAGTTGAGATGTAGCTTCATTGTGAGCTTGCGTAGCTTTTGAAAGAGTATCAGTGGCTTGGTCAAAAGTGTTTTTTTGTCCTGCCTCAAGTTCTTTTGCATCACTCAACTTACGAGCTTTTGTAGCATCTGCGTTTTGTGATTGTTCAAGAACTTTATTAGCATCTTTCACAATAGCTTGTTTAGCTTCTAAGTCTTTCTTAGCATCTTTTTCTTCTTTGATAACTTTATCAGCACCAGTTCCATTCAAAACATCTTGAGCGTTCTGAACTTTCTTCTTAGCATCAGCAACTTTTCCAGCTTGCTTTTGAGTCGCATCCGTAGCATTTTTAACAACGGTTTCTTGCGCTTCTTTTTTCTCTTGCGCTTGTTTTTGTTGTTCTTTCAAGGGTTCAATTTTTTCTGTTTGCGTAGTGACTTCTTTCTTAGAAGCATCAATCTCATTTTTTGTCCCTTCAATTGCTTCAGGAGTTGCAGCATTTTTCTTTTGAGTAGCTTGGTCAAGCGCTTGTTTAGCACTATCTTCTGCCCCAGCAGTTATAGCTTCTTGTTCTTTAGCTTTGTCAACAACAGGAGTTTGAGCTTCAACAGCTTGGTCAGCTTGATCTTTAATATTTTTTGCTTCTTGGACAATCTCTTCAGTTGGAGCTTTCGTCACAAGAGCAGTACCATTCGAAACTTCAACACCCTCAACTTGAGTGATGGCTGTAGTAGATGAAGTTTGTACGTGTTTTTCTTCAGCTACTGTATTACCTGTCGATTTCACATCAACTTGTTCATCTGCTTTTGCAGAAAGCGTTGAGAAACTTGTTAATGCAACTCCTGCCGCTAAAGCAAGAGTTATTTTTTTATTCTTTTTGCTTTTTCTTGATTTCATTTTTACCCACATAAACTTGAAGCGTATCAGTCCCAACTCCAAGTCCTTCATATAATATTACAAACGCTCTCATTATACCATTTTTATTTACTATTGTAAATAAAATAGCGTTATTCTAATACTATTGTTTATATAAAAATCAGCAAAAAATATATACAATTATTAAAAGGAGAATTTTAGAATGAAGATTGGAGAATTAGTCAGAGAATATCGACTAAGTAAAAAGCTAACTCAGCAAGAGCTTGCTGAAAAAAAGCGACCTTAGCTTACCTTTTATTAATCTAATTGAAAACAATAGAAGAAACTTGTCTGTCGATGCTCTACTAAAAAAATTTTTAACTGCGATGGAAATAGATCCTTCTGATTTTTTTAGACCACTTTCCGATACATCAGACGATAATCTTCAACTTTTTAATTGAAAAAGATTCAACTCGATAAAAAAATCGTACTGAAATTATTGAACTTTTTTTCTCAGCATATTAAGTCTAAATGAAAAAAATAAAAAAAATTTTTTTAAAAATAAATAAAGTAGATAAAAAAATTTACTTTTTTTCCTTCAAAAACCTTGTCACACCAATAAAAAGATCGTACTGAAAGTATTGATTTCTTTTCTTAACATTCTTGTTCTAAACTAAAAAAATTAAAGTAGGTAAGAGCCTACTTTTTTTCTTCAAAACCCTGTTAGGACGCGTTTTTTTAAAAGCACTCAAAACTGAGTGTTTTTTTGTTTTTAAAAAAATTTTCCATTTTTTTAAAAAATGGGCATTTTTCGAAAAACATTTCTGACATACTAATAATAGGAGGTGAAATAAATAAATAAATAGAAGCTTAAAAAAAATAACTAACTTTTTAGAAAAAAATAGTGAAATTTTTTTAATGGTTTTTTTAAAAAAATAAAGAGTTTCGACTCTTTTTAACGATTCTAACTAATGTAACAAATAAGGAGGTTTAATTTTAAAGAAAGTTACATTTTAGAAGTACATCTTCATTACAGATTTAACAACAAGGAGGAATATACATGGTAAGAAGATATAAAAAAAGTAAACGAGAAAGAGAAGCAGCCAAGAAACGTCATCTATCCCCTGCAGAAAGAAGAAAAAAGGAAAAGCATAAGAAAAATAGAGAACTCAGACAGAGAAAATTACTAGAACTACAGCAAAAAAATGAAAATAATATAAAATCTTGTTTCTCAGTTACCCCAGCATATTGGGGTATTGATAACTGTACAGTCTCAATTCTTAGCCCAGAAGTAACTTATGATCCTAACGTTTTTGATGAACAAATCTTTAAAGAAACAGTTTCTCTAAATTATAATTCAGAAGGAGAATTAGATAAGATCACTATTCAATCAGAAGATTTAGGAAAAGTAACAATTAGTCTTAAAGAAGAAGATTACAAAAAGAAATTTACTGCAATCCAACTTAACGGTCCTTCTCCCAATTTTCAAACTACAGGCATTAATGGGATTAAATTAAGATTACTAGAGGTATTACATAAGTTAGAAACAGATTATAAGATTAAAATCAAATATAATCCGAATTCTGTTATGTTTAAGAAAATTGAATTAGCATTCACAATTGCTTTCGATAAATTGCCATCTTTACAAACTCGTCAATTATTAATAAGGTCACTTGCAAAAGATAAGAAAAGAGATTTAAAAAACCATAGAACAAGTAAAAATGCAGATAATTTTTTTCTATGGTCTCGATTGAGATTAATAAGAAAGAGAAACACATCTTATATAACAAAAATTGAGAAAGCAAAAAAAGAACAAACAAATCCGTAAAACAAATTCACCGTTAAAGAATTTAGAGATCTTTAGATATGAAGTCGAATTAACTGGCAGTAAGATAGCTGAGCAATTAGACTCCCATTACTTAGCACAATTAACTGATGAAAAAGATTATTCAATATTTAGAGATTCTAATATCTGATGGTGTTTTTTTCGATATATAGAGATAATTATAACTGCAACTGAAAAATTGCGAAAAAGATGTTAAAGAGAATTTATAAGAAAATTCAACCACAAGTTTATACAACGGAATTTTTTTATTCTCTATTAATGATCAGTTATCAACTACCACAGTATCAGATTTAATTGATGAAGATATCATTACATTTCTTCCATTAAGATTTTTTTAAAAAAACAAATAGAGGTACAACTAAAAAGAAGAATCCTAGAAAGGTTCCAATGCCAAGAAGTAAAAACTGGAACAAAACATGAATTAGGAAAAAAATGACAAGTTGGCAAGTTCTAGAAATAATAAGGGTAATGTTCCATTCACTAGAAGAAGCAAAAAAATATGGTTTAGGCACTCGTATAAACCCTTCCACAACTTCTTATAAAACTTTTCCACTAAAAACATACTCTTTAAAAGAAAGAAATGAAATATTCAATAAAACAATTACAGAAAATACAAAAGAAAAAAACTTGAAGATAAAATGTCAAAACGGATCTTAAAAAAAGATTTAGAGACGGAATATAAATAAAGCAGTTATTTTAATAGCAAATATTTTTTTCAATGTTAAAAAAAACGTTGATATATCAAGGAACATATATAAATATGTACCGCGACTACTATTCGAATATTTTTCAAAAAGGATAAGGATATGAAAGTTACTTTAAGTAAAAATAAAAAAAGAGCTTGTTTCCAAACTTTGGTCGGTATCAGAAACAAACTCAAAATATACTAGTAATAATATCTATTACCTACTTCTATTATCGCAAGAAAAATATAGAAATTTCAAGAGGATTATTAATTATGAAACAAACAATGAACAAAGAAGATTTAATTAAAATGGGTTTACAATCCCTATACTGCAGTTTCAATTATTAGACAAGCTAAGCAAATTATGGTACAAAAGGGGTATGCCTTTTATAATAATCGACGTTTAGGGCATGTCCCTATCGTTGCTGTTGAAGAAATTCTGGGTGTTTCACTTCATAAGGAGTAAAAATGCCACAATATCAACAGAAAACAAAATTTCCTGGAGTATATTCTGATAAAGACGGAAAATATTTTCTTCAAACCGAATTTAGTCGAGATAGAGTTACTGGGAAACGGGTACGAAAGAAATCTAGGAAAGATCAACATGGGAACCCATTTAAATCGGCCTCAGATGCTTATAAAGAATTAACTCGGCTGAAACATGAATATCATCAATCTCAAGGTTATTCTAACTACCGTATGAAATATCGGCAATTTATGGAAGACCATTATATTCCATATTATAGAACAACAGTTGAGCACAGCACATTTTCAGTTCGAGAGAAAAATCTTTTGCAGCTTTGTGATCGTTTTGGTGACACTACACTTCGTTCGATTACCCTCGAACAAGTCCAGAAGTTTCGAACATGGTTACTGACTAGTCAAGATGAGGATGGTGCCGGATATTCACAAGGATATGCTAGCCTCATCTTTGGCATGTTTAGGAAATCATTGGACTATGCTTTGCAAATGGGATATGTGGAAAAAAACATTTCTAAGCAATCTAATGCAATTCCTAAAGGGAAAAGTAATGTCCCATATTGGACAAAGAGCGAATTTGAAGCTGTTATTTCCCAAATTTACATTGAAGATGTATATGAACATTTAAACTTCGTGATGATTTGGGTATATTTCATGACTGGCGTACGTGTAAATGAAGGTTGTGCCCTTCAATGGAATGATGTTGACTTTGATAAGCAACGCCTACGAGTTCATCATATGCTTATTGTTAAAAACAAAAAAGAATGGACTCGTAATTCGTTTACGAAAACTAAAGACGGCAAAAGGATGATTAGTTTAGATAAAGATACTATTGATGTGTTAAAAAAATGGCGTGAAGCTCAAAAAAAGATTGGACTAGGACACGAGAACGATTTTATCTTTTCATACGATGGCTTACCTATGCTAAAATCTACAATCTCAAGGATTATTAAAAGGTACGCCAAGATTGCTCACGTAAAGCCTATCCAAGCGAAAGGTCTTAGGCATAGCCACGCCTCACTGCTGATTAATGAATTAAATGCTGATGTACTTATTCTATCAAAACGTTTAGGACACTCTTCTCCTGAAATCACCTTGAAACACTACTCGCATCTATGGGATGGCGCTGATGAAGCTATCACTAATGAAATGGTCGGAATTATTAATGTTTCTTTCCCATCTTCTAGCTTAGTACATTTCAACGGGAACCAATCAATTTCAAAATAACATTCCCACCAAAAACCCCACCAAAGAATTACTAACTCCTTAAAAAGCCTATTATATAGCGATTTCCAAGGAGTCTGCAACCGTTGAGTGGGAATAGATTATAGTACTACATTTATGTGATTTAATTAATGTAACAGCATTATAATTACGAATAAAGATTGGAAACCATCAGAACCTATTTTTGATGGTTTTCTTAATTTTATATACTGCTCTATATTTTATTATTAAATATAACGCCTTAGATACTAATTCTTCTTATATTTTAGTTAAAAATCCAAATAGAACCCTTATATTTTTTTGAGATATAAAAAAATAAGATTTTTGTTGTGTTGCTTTTTAATGATATTGACAAAGAATGTGATTTTTTTATTATAGTTATTATGTTATAAATACTTAACATTCATTAAGAAATTTGTGTTAAGTATAATAATTAATCTACTAATTTTACGAGGAAATTATGGAAGAAAACAATCAGTTAATCATAAAAGGTCACCAATTAAATAATTTGTCTAATCATCATTTACAAGATGTTATTTCTATGGCTGTTGCTGAGAAAAAACCAGTAGAATTAGCTTGGAACAACTATTATTCTGCATCAGAAAGAGAACAGTATAATGACTATCTGTTTGATCTCGGGCTAACTCAATATCAAATAACAAACTCAATGATCGGACAAAAATTACCTTTTTCTCAAAAAGATGTTGAGGAGGCTATACATAATAAAATTAACGAAAATATTAGTATGGCAGAAACTAACTTAGCCAAACTTGATAAATCTTGGAAGAATGATAGTAAAATATTCTTAGAAAATCTACAAGCTGAGAATCCCGAATACTTTTTAGACTGGTCAAAAGAACAGATTAGTAAAACAAAATCTCCAGGCTTCTTTACATTAAGTCTATCGGCAATGCTATCTGGTTTAGTTTTGTTGTATATTTTTTATATGAATGTATACAGTATGAGTAGTGAGCATTTTTTTCAATGGGTATTAGAACCTTTTATTAGTCTAGTCACGTTGGAATTTTTGGAATATCCATTTTTATCCTTCTCATTCTTTATAGGATTTGTAATTGCATTTGCAGTTTTATTGACTATCACAAGTCCACTAACTATTTCTCTTTGGGAAAAATTTGTAAGAGATCCTTCAGCAGAATCAAAATCTAAAAAGATTGCTAACGATCGTTATATTCACTCACAAACAGTCTTAAAAGAGTATACAAATAAGCCTCTATCAGAATTTATTGAAAAGAATGTTTATAACCAATTAATTACTGACGCAATCCCTACTGATTATTTAAATAAATTAATTAATGACTATAATAAGAATATAGAATTGCTAAAAACAACTGATGCTTGGAAAAATAGATACCCTAAAGCAGCGATTAAAAAGGTTTTCAAGTTAAATAAAAAATTGTCTACGGCTTTGCAAGACTATAATATTAGAATTGAAAATGGTACTAGTATGATTGCATTACTACCAAAATCGTATCATGATTCTAAAAGTTTATCAGTTATTTGGCAGTTATTAAACGAGGGACGGGCAGATACATGGAAAGAAAGTGTCAATCTTATGAAAACAGATCAATTCCAAGATCAGATGCTCTACACCATTAATAATCTTTATCAATCAGTTGATAACCTTTCATCTCAACTGGCTGATGATGGTAAGAAATTGCGTGATAGTCTAGAATTCTCTATTCAGCAACAACACTCTCATTACTCAGAACTGAAACAATCAAATTCTAAACAAAATACTCTATTAGAGCAAAATAATAAATTACTAGAAACGCAAAATAATATGACAAGTGCCCTTTTGATGTCAGAGTTAATCTCTAGATAGATACATAAAAATTTATTTAAATACAAAAAAATCACTTGATTTTTTTCAAGTGATTTTTTTGAGTTACTACTATAGTCAAAAATGATCAAAAAAATATGTAGATATTTCATTTGAATAGTATTTATAAAACATGTATCTTATAGGAAATAATTAATCTATTCATTACAAACGTTTGCTATAAATCCGTGCAAATGTTAAAAATAATCCCCATAGTAAACTTAAGATGATTATAATCATTTTTCCAGAACTTACTTCTGCTCCGATAATAAATATATGAAAGAGAGGAGCGAGGCTCATGCACATGTAAATAAGATAAGTAAGGAAATTAACTTCACCAATTCCAATAATAAAAATTTTTTTCATGAAGAATTGCATAGTTTCTTTACCTTTTAGCTTCTTAAAAATGGTATATAAGATGTTTGCTCCAGTAAGTCCGATTAATAATTCTATTGGTAAGAAGTAATAAGAAAAAATCAAATGAGAAGTTATTACAAATGAAAATATAAGAATATCTAAATTAATACTCTTAAATTGAGCTTTTAATCAGATAATATAAAAAAACGAAACCAATATAGAAAGTATAAACATCTTCATAATACATTTCCTGACTTATTATTTACTTTAAGATATAATTATTTGTGTATATACAACTGTTTCTTTCATAATTTATAACAGAATGAGATAATTATTTTCAACATGATAATAGCATAAATTTATAAGTTCTTCAAGCGTAATTATTTATGATTTAAACTTACTTTGAAGAATCTATTCTAATAGATACATACACTATCTTTAGTATAAGATTTAACTTGATTCTTAAAAGAAAACAATGCTATGATAAAGTTATTGTTATATTTATAAATTTTTTTAAGTAAAAATACTTTTTGAAGTTTAGGAGAAACAAAATGTCAGAAATTACAGTATCGCGTCAAACTGGCCTTGTAGGTGTATTAATGAAGGTAAACGTTTATATCAATGGA
>BNJT01002864.1_pt1 | contig 10695 bp, 13 predicted proteins | sample 8540491 | NCBI WGS metagenome assembly BNJT01 (sample SAMD00202455, study PRJDB9452) | human saliva metagenome | host: Homo sapiens
AGAAAGACTAACTATTAAAAAGTCAATTGGAAAATAAGATTTTTTTGAATAAGGCATCATCAGATGTTTTAGATAGCCCGGAGGCAGGTTTAAGCCTCAATCAGTACCTTGAAAAATCGCATGACAAATAGAGCATCTAAATAGGTGCTCTCAGAAAAGGATGTGAAGTTAATGAATTATCTTCGGTAGGCTTCGCCTGTAAGTTCCATTTGGTATATGGTACGTACCAGTTTTTTCGTTACATGACCGATAGCAACATTATAGTGCTTGCCTTCACCTATCTTCTTTGAGAGGTAAGCTCCGAAATTCTCATCCCACTTGCAGACAAATTTCGCGGCATTGAACAAAGCATATCTTAGATAACGAGAACCTCGTTTCTCCATATGAGAATAGCTAGAATCCAGTTGACCTGACTGGTAGGTAGAAGGTGACAATCCTGCAAATGCCAGTATCTGATCAGCGTAGTTGAATCGAGTGAAGTCACCAATCTCTGCAAGGATCATAGCTCCCATACGATAGCTAATCCCGGGGATTGTCATAATCGGAGAGTTACAAGTGTCCATGATGGATTTGATGGAATCTTCAATTTCATCAATCTCTTCCGTCATCACCTCAATTAAATGGATGGTGTGCTTTAGTTCCATTGATTTTGCTGGTATCACAGAGCCGATAGAGTCTCTGGCGGTGTTTCTTAAAGTAATCGCCATATCTCGTCCGTAATGGCCTTTAGAGGCTGTTTCTAGGAGATTTTTGAGATGGGTAAGATGACATTCGGTAATGTAAGAGGCTCCGGGGAGTTGGGACAGCAAGGCATACATCGAAGCCATATGAAGGCTGGGAACGAGTTTTTTTCCAGTTCCGGAAAAAGGATGTTTACAAGACGAGCTACGGAAGATTTGAGTTTTGCTCGTTCCTGAACCTTGTCGAAACGATAACGAGTTAATGACTTAAGTTCTTCGCTATGATATGATGTGTCTGAGTAGGGCTTGAGAGTTTTATTAGTCATTAACATCATAGCAATCGAACGGGCGTCGACTTTATCCGTTTTTGTCTTTCTAAGGCTTAGACCTTTTCTGTAAAGATTTGTATGTAACGGGTTGATAACACAGGTGGGTAGACCTTTTATCAATGAGCGATCCGAGAAGATTGAGTGAGTAGTGACCGGTAGCTTCAAGACCTACTTTTTATTTTTGGTCTTATCATCAGTCACAGTGAATATCTTCTCATACAACTCATCAAAACCTGCTTTGTTATTCGGGATAGTGAATACCGGATAGAGTTTATCGGCTTCCGATTCTAGGATGCAGCAATCATGTTTATCCTTTGCAACATCGATACCAACATAGATCATACACATGATCCTCCTTAAAAGTATTTGACGCTGTATTGGATCCACAGGGCTCTCTGCCGATGTAACCTCGTTCTACATAAACCGTCATGCGGTATCTAACTGATTAACATTTTTGACAAAGAGGCTGTGGTTGGAGCCTTTCCGTAACCGTCTATGCGGTAGGAGGTGATGACCAATCCACAGCATCTTCAACAGCATACCCTATACCTTAGAACAGGTAAAGAATGGGTATGACTATATAATACGAGGAGGAAATAAAGTGAGTCAAGAAAAATAAGATAAGTCAATCTTGCTGAGGTTCAATACAAAAACCACTGGTACAGTGGAAGAAAAAGCAAATTGCCCCAAATGTCACAAACGAGGAGAAAAGGTTAGAGAATATAACTGTAAAGCATATGGTATCAGAAAACCTTATGGGAAAGGTTGTAGATGAAGAAACTTACTATTTATGTATGAATGAAGATTGTGATGTCGTGTATTATAACTTAAACAATGAAAAGAGTTTTTTTATAAGGAAGATGTAAAAGTTCCTATATGGTTTTAAAAAGGATGCAAATCCCAAATATATATGCTATTGCAACCAAGTTACAGAGCAACAAATTATAAACGCTGTTTTAGATGATGGTGCAAAGAATATTAAAGATATTATTAGACTTACAGGGGCAATGAAAAATGGAAAGTGCGAAATTAACAATCCTTTGGGAAAATGCTGTAGTCCTTTTATTCAAGAAACCATCAATAAGGCATTAAAAAGCAAACAAAAGTTTGCGAAACATAATTTATAAAGTACGTCACAACAGTAATAAAATTAAAAATAATAAAAAACTATAGAATTAAAATTTTAACGGTTCAGATGTAAAAGTCTGGGCCGCTTTTTTATTTTTACCGGAAAGGAGGTCACCTATATGGTAAATGATGAAGTTAATAATAAGGCTATAAATATTGAGATAAAAGTGGCTCAGTATTCAGCAAAGGCTATTTTAAAAGCTATGAAAAAGATTATAGAAGATGCCGATGAAAAAAGCCAACCACTTGCAGATTATATTAGTGAAAAAAGAAAAACTAATTCAAGGAAACTTAAGGATATGGTAAAGAAAGGTCAGCTGGAAAATATTGATGAGCAAATCGAAAATAAATTCTATGCTTTTAAGGATTACGCATATAGGCGTAAAATAAATTGGGGGTTTGTTAGAGATAAAGATACAAGACTTTATATTAACAATACAAACTACACAAAAAGAAATGAATAATGAAAACTGGAAAAGGCTAGAAGATTTATTTTAATGAGGTGTTAAATGATAGAAAACAATATTCCAAAAAGTATTTATATCATATTCGTGGGAAAGCAAAGAACACTCTGATTAGGGTTAAATCTCTAGCAGATAAATTGTTAGCAGATGGTATTGAAGCCATAATAGATAGCTATGATGTAAGTCCAGGGATAGACTTCAAAATTTATGGAAAGCTCGATAAGAGATAGTGATTATGTAATTATAATTTGCACTGAAGAGTATAAAAGGAAAGCTAATAATAGAGAAAAAGGTGTAGGTTATGAAAGTCATATAATATCTGCGGAACTCTACAATAATCACAATGATAGGAAGTTTATTCCAGTCATTAGACAAGGAGATTTTAATTCAGCTTTGCCTACTTACCTAGATGGAAAAACTTGCAATAGATTTAAGAGGTAATCCATTTAATGAAGATTCATATAAGGATCTTATTGCATCAATATTTAAAGTTAAAAAGAAACCTAAAGTAGGTATAAGACCATATTATGTTGATGAATATGAACCAATAACAATTGAGGGAGACGATATAAAAAAATAGTGGGCATTATAACAAATGAAGTTACCTTGCCAAAAAAATGATGGAACAAGAGGTTCTGCTTTGTATAGAATCCATTTTAGATTATCTAGCAAAACCAACTAGCACATGGTCTGAATTGTTTTTTTAAGAAATTGAATTACCCACCAAGTTTTACATCAATGCATAGACCTGGAATAGCTAGAGTTGAATCTGATAAAAATCATTTTTAGATGGAACAACAATCGAAGAGGTAAAACAATATCATAGAGATACCTTAATCTTGTGTGTAGAAAAAACAAATGAAGAAGAAAAACAATATAGAAGAAGAGAAGAACAATTAAAAAAAGAAAGAAGCAAGAAGAAATAGAAAATCATTATAGAAATATAGAAGATATTTCAAAAGACTTAAAATTTTAATTGTGACACTTTGAAAGGGATAGCAGAAATGATATCTCTTTTTTATTTTAACGAAAGACTAACTATTAATAGTCAAGCATAAGATTAAGATTTTTAGAATAAAATACGGAAACGTATTTTTAGATAGATTAGTACATTGAAAAACTGTATGACGAATAGAGCATCAGCGATGATGCTCTCAGAAAAGATTATGAGCTAATTTAACTTATAAAGGCTGATATGACGTATGGGTTATTTCCATCCGAAAGATGGTTCTGACAAGCTTTTTAATCACATGGCTTATTGCGACATAGTGAGATTCTTATAGTCCTTCATTGCTCTTGTGCTCAGTAAGTGCGGTGGACTGGATTGCCCTTTTACAGGCCTATACTGCATCAATCGCTTTAGCTTTGGGATTCTTATAGTCCTTCACTGCCTCAGAGCTTAGAACGCTCCCATACTTTACATATCTCCTTACCAACTTTGCTAATACTATCATTTGTTTTCATTGTTAAAGCGGTTCTACTGCAATATTTGCAGCCTCGAATACTTTCTTTTACCTTATCAAAATCACTGCTCATAAGGTTAGCTTTTTTTAGATTTGGAAATTGCTGTAGTTCTTCCAAAGTGATTTCATTTAGGTCAAAACTCTCGTCTTCTCCGTCCCACTGGGGAATAATGTTCATATACACATCATTCCCGCCGTCCATATAGAGCATTTCCACATAGGGGCAAAGTTCTTTGAATTTCCATTTCCTTAAAAGAAATTCATCGCAGGTTCAATAATGATATCGCTATCCATATCGATCTTTTTCTCCTTCATAATGGTCGGCAAAATCATAGATATCAAATTCCGGCTTCAGCAAATGCAGGTCATACATCAAGACTTGAATAATCGCTAATTTGAAATTCAAAGTATCAAAATGGAGAATATCGCTTTCACTTTCTTTTAGTAAAACTTGGCAAAAGCCGACTCTTTGCCAGCAGTATTTTTCTCTACTGGTCACAATCTTAGCCAGTTCAGCTTTTAAGATAATTATTTTTTATAGCTAAAAGCAGCCGTCAAAGGGATTATAAAAACAGGTAAGAACACAATGATTCCTGTAAGTGCAAGACCTTGAGAGTGATTTCCCGTATGTCCGCCTTCCGAAATGCGATTCAAAAAGTCTGCTACCCTAGTGAAGATTTCTCCTCCTACAACGAATAGCAAAATGAACTCTAAAGTCAATAAGCCCAAAATGATAATCATCATTCTCTTTGCAGCCTTATCACATATTTCTATTTTGCTTTCTATGCTGATGGATTCAGCACCGGATATATTGGAAAACCACTTTTCTGCTCTTTCCTCTCTCGTCATAATGAATCTCCTGTGCATATACAAGTTTTCACTGATTGTGCAACAGTATTATACAAAATTCATTTTATTCTCTCTATAGCAAAAGCCTCATGCCCTTTACAAATCCTCCGCGACAAATTGAAGGGCTGTAATAAGCCACCTAATGCAGCATAGGTCTGTAGGTAGGGCAATCTTAGCCCGTCATGACTTGTCGAAAGTGAGGAAGTGAAGGACTGTAAAAAACAACAAGTTTCAGTGATTGATGCAATATAAACCTATGAAAGGGGTAATCTGAGCCCGCCGAAACTTCTCGAAAGCGAAAGAATCACGGTAAGTAAGGGGCAATATAATTCCAACAATTAAAGCGATTGATGCCATATAGACCTGTAAAAGGGGCAATCTGAGCCCGTCGGTACTTGCGAAAAACACAGAAACTGTGTTTTTCGCTTAGTATCCGTAAGGACAGACTTTTCATCAGAAAAGTCGTCCTGATACAGACCAACTTCCGAAGGAATTTGCTTTGCGAAGCAAAGTGAGCAGTGGGTATCAAAACCACTGCTCAGTCAGGCGAGGTTAGCGAGAGCGTGCCCCACTTACAGGGATATGCTGCATCAAAGCGTATATTGTTTTATAATTACAGTCCTTCACTACGACAAACTAGGTTGGCAAGAGAGCCCCCAATACAGGTCTATATGCCTATACCGCTGCAGGTCTGACAACTTTATTCTTCATCGCTTTCTTTTTCTTTTCTGCGAAAAATCAGTACTCTATCCAAAAATGCCTAAAAGGGAGGGCATGAGGAAGATTACGAAGAAGAGGGAGCATACGGCACCTCTTCCGATCAATTTTTTCCCAGCTGTCCGATGGCCGGAACGGAGGAGATAAAGGAAATCACATAGCCGACCACCGCCAAAAATCGTTCCGGAAACAAAGAGGGAGGATAGACTCTTTTTCAATGGAAGCAATAATGGCTTCCTTTCTGTTCTTTTTCTCTTTCTTCCTTGAAGTGATCCAAAGTCAAAATGGCGTAGTCCACTGTTGCACCCAGCTGAATACTGGACACGATAACATAGCCGATAAAAAAATCATATTGGTGCCTTCCAGGAAGGAGAAGGACATATTGCTCATAATGGCCAGTTCGATAGGAATCATGGCTACAATAGCAAAAGAGTACCGACTTAAAGGAAAGCATAACCACAAGAAAAATCACAATCATAGACAGGGTATTCACCTTGGCATTGTCTGTTCGAAGGATATTTTTCCATGTCCATAGTGGCGGTGGTATCTCCCCACCAGATAGCTATCTTCTCCGGTGTAAACCTTTAAAAATCTGTCGAATAGTGGTTACCGCCTTATAAGACTCCTGACTTTCTCCGGGAAGATTCAGGGTAATAACCATTCTGCTGTAGCCGTCTTTTCTGACTAAATCTAAAGAGGACTTCGGTACCATAAACTCCGGTACTCCCTCCGGTAACAAGGAACTTAAAGACTGCACATTTTTCCACATAAGGAAGGGAAGTTAAAAGATTTCCTAATGCCTTCTCTCTGTCGTTTCTTCCCTCCGGATAAATAGCAATCAAAAAGATTTTCTTCTCCGAAAACCCCATTGATTTCTTCTTCCATTTCGGAAATTTTCGTGCCTTCTCCCTTTACCACCGCACCGTTACTGAAGCGGAAGTCATTCATCCCCTGCATGATATTCAAGGGATAAACCAAAAGAATGGTCAGTATCAGTACAAGGGGGCTAAGCCTGTAGGCAAGCTTTGCCAAGGGCTTAAAGGAGGGTACGAAGGGCTTATGTCTGGTCTTTTCTACAAAGTTCCACATTTTAAGCAGAAGAGCCGGCATAAAGAAAATAACCGTTAAAAGGCTAAATACCACACCCTTTGCCAGCACGATTCCCATATCCTTACCGATTCCGAAGCTCATGGCACAGAGAGCCAGGAAGCCTCCCACAGTGGTTAGAGAAGAAGCTAAAATCGTGCTTAAGGATTTTCCTACCGCATAGGACAGGGCCTTTTCCTTATCCATGCCTTTTTCCAGTCCGGTTTCAAAGGAGTGAAGCAGGAAGATGGCATAGTCCATGGATACTGCGATCTGCAAAATTGCCGCCACATTGTTGGTGACAAAGGACACCTTCCCCTGAAATATATTAGTGCCCCGGTTTAATCCAACCGCCAGCAGAATGGTAATCAGGAATAAGAAAGGCTCTCCGTAGGAATTGGTCATTAAGATTAGAATCAGGAAAATAAAGCCAAGTCCCAGGGCTAAAATCAAGCCCATTTGGCTACTAACCTGTTCCTGCACCGTCTTGCTTTGTACGGCAAGGCCTGCATAGACCGCCTTGTCTCCCAAAAGGCTTTCGATTTCCGTAAGAGCCTTCTTAGTTTGCACGTCACTGTCTCCATTTACAAAGACTACATGAAATAAGGCATTTCCATCCTTATAATCTAAATCTTTTTCCTTCTCCTTTTCTTCCATGAATTCGGGAGCATAGGCACTTTTTGAGCCTGTGGAAAAACTTACCCGGTCTACTCCGGAGATATGCTCTATTCTCTCCTTATAAGAGAGGGCTTCTCCCATAGAAACATCCTTCAGCATGATTCTTGCCGTTCCGGGATAGCCGAAGCTGTCCTCCATTTTATGAATTCCTTGCTGCGTCAGAGAAGACTCAGGAAGATACTTACTTAAGTCGTAGTTTACCTGCACAAAGAGGGAAAGAATCAGGGAAATGCCTAAGAGTCCCCAGAAAACACGACTGATTTTTTCTCTATACTTTACTATAAAATCTGCACATTTTTCGCTTATACTCATTTACTTCCCTCCTTTGAAAATAGAGGTGATTCCTTTCCATACCTTTTTGGCCACCTGTCCCAGTCTGTCCCAGAGACTAGGCTCTTTCGTTTCTTTAGTCTTTACTTTTTCTTCCTTTACTTCTTTGATTTCTTCGGTACGTAAAGTTACAGCCACATCTACAATATTGTCATTTTCGGAAGGCATTAAGGACTCAATGGGTCTGTTGGGATCAATTTCCAAAACTGAAGACTTTTCTCCTACATTTTCATCCCACTTCTTCTCCACAAGAGCTTCCAGCTCTCCCTTGGCATTACGTACAGCCCCGGTGGAGTCCAGTACAGCCTCTCCGTTTTTCAGCATTTTATCGGTAGCATTTAAATTATTTTTCAATGGAAGCATAGGCCTCCTCTCTCTTTCCTCGAAGGTAAGCATCCTGCTCCTGCAGGGTTCCTCGTAAATCCTCCATGGTTTTCTGACTGTTCTCCAAAAGAGTGTTTAAGTTCCTGCCGGTTTCCTCTCCCTTCTCCGCATAGCTTTTCAGGGTTTCCTGCAATCTCTTCACATCCTCAATGTTGTCTTCCAAAACGGAAAGACTCTCTTTAGAGTTTGTCAGTCCTGAATGGGTATTGGAGGAAAATTCCTTTAAGGCAGGACTTAGCTTTTCCATAGCAAGCTTCTGTATCTCCGCCTCTGTACCGGCCTCCTCTGCCTGCATAGAAATATATTCCTGCACCACAGCCATAATCTGATCCTTCAAAGGAGAACCCTCCAGCTTAGCCGATAAATTCGCTAAGCTGTTCTGTACTGGATCCCTGCTTTTTTTGCGGAAAGTAAGGCTTCCACCTGACTAAGACTCTGCTGTGCCTTATCAATTTCTGTCTGACCGGGTACATCTCCCCGAAGGGCCACCAAAGAATCCTCCAACTCAAGCATGGCATTTTGCAAACGATTCATATTGCTCTGGCTTTCGCTGATATTGTTCTTGGTATCCCTGACTCAGTCCGTTGAAATCCTCCACATTTTTCCGTAAGAGGGCTGATGCTGCTACTTACAGTCTCCATATCCTGATAGATTTGGTCTCTATTGTTTTTGATAAGCTCTTCCCTCTTCCTGTGTCTTCCGAAGAAGAGCTTCACTGTTGTTAATGTTTTTCTGCATCGCTTCCACGGATTTCTGAGAGGCATCCAAGGAATCCAAAAGGCTGTTACCGGCGTCCTTAAGGGCGCGGTAGGAGTCCTCCGACTCTTCCTTTGCCTCTCGTAAATCCGTAATTTTTTCTACCTGAGAGGAACGAAGGGAGCCATCTGAAATTGTAAACCGGAAAAAAACTGAAGGAGTTGCTTCCCACCTCAATGGTAAAGTCGTCTTCCTCTCCGGGAAGGAGGACAAAAATTACTTCCTTCTTCTCTCCCAAGGATACCACCTGAGCCTTTTCCGCCTTTAGGGATAAAATGTCCTCTGCGCTAAAGCTACTTTTAGCCATCAGCACATAGTTTTTCGCTGCATAATCCTGGGCGTTGGGATTCTTTTTAAACTGCACATGAATTTTCACCAATCCCTTCTCTCCCGCAAGAGTTTCCGGCTGTACCTCTAAACCATTTAACTCGTAGCGAATCTGAATACTCCAAGGCAAGAGACCGTAGGGTTCTGACGTTTCCCCCCTCAAAAAGAGAGTCTACATTTCCCTTGGACAGGTCTAAGGTATGCTGATTTCCATTGGACTCTACCGTTACACTGTTGCTAAGATTTTTTACATTTTCATAAGTTCCGTAATCTGTAAGACTGGAATAGCCCTTAGTTTCATACTCTCTTACCAAAGAGCCCTGCTTGAATTCTCCGGTGGGGCTTAATAAGGCATAGTAGTTCTCATGATAGCGGGGCTTTTTGCACCTCTGCCAAAAGCCGAGATGGACAGGGCAACGACCTGACTTAAACAAAGAGCAATACAAACTGCTCTTTTCCATTGCTTATTCCTTTCACTGCTCCTTTGCTTACCATTTCTAGTATTCTTCTGATTACCGTTTTGATTGCTTGCTATTGCTCTATTGTAAATTCTCTGATTTTTCATGCTTGTACCCTCCTTGTTCTATACGATTCCAATGCTACTTTTGTCTTTAAATCACTTCTGCTTTCAAAACCTTTCCCCATACTGTTTTACTCATACTATTTCAATGCTTATTTCTTTGTTTTTCTCCTTTTTTTGCTATACTAAAAAGAAAGCCATGAGCAACAGTAGCTATCCTAAGCCTTTGGCAAAGGAGAAAAAACGGACAATATGGGACAAATGTGGTATAAAAATGAAAAAACAAGAGTGTAGGGAAAGAACCCAAAGACAGTTGGCGGAAGCCTTGGAATTTTATTTACAAAAAAAGCCCCTGGAAAAGATTACCGTTCGGGAGCTGATTGAAACGGTCGGCATCAATAGAAAGACCTTTTATTATTATTTTCCGGATATTTACGGACTTTTGGAATGGATGGTAACACAAGAAAGTCAAAGATTGATTTTTGAAATTCAGAATCAGGAGGACTATGAGAATTCCCTTGCTCTGGTTTTTGATTCCATTGAGAAGAACCGTCATTTTGTAAACTGTGTCTATGATTCCATGGGTAGGGATGCTTTGGTTCGTTTCTTAAATAAGGACTTCCGTAAAGTAATCTCCTGGGCCATGGAAAAGGGGATGGAGGATGTCTTAAAGAGGAATGGGGGAAAAATAACGGAAGCTTCCAATCCCTTAGGCATCGAGCAGAAGTTTTTGGATACGCTGGTGGACAGCTATATCGCCAGCATTGCACAAATCCTGCTCCTCTATCTTCAAAAAGTCCCCCTTTAATAAGCAGGAATGTATTCGATTTATCTTGCGGTACCTGCAATCCACCATACCGGCGGCATTGGAGGAATTTGCACGATAAAAAGGGATCATAAAAATCAAACCAGATGTTTTTTTACGCAATATAGGTCTGAATCGGGGCACGCTCCCGCTAGCTTCGCCACGTATCGGATACTAAG
>BNJT01001358.1_pt1 | contig 10693 bp, 9 predicted proteins | sample 8540491 | NCBI WGS metagenome assembly BNJT01 (sample SAMD00202455, study PRJDB9452) | human saliva metagenome | host: Homo sapiens
TGGAACATCAAAAGTCTATATCTGCCACTTCTAGTTTTCCATTCAAGCCATCACCATGGCTGTCTGGTGGAAATGTGATAGAGCAATACCAAGATCTAAGTGTTTAATCTTCTTTACATCATTATTTATGCTATTCTTGTAGTTACAGAAGAAATGAAATTTGTCCTCTTTAACAACTGCCCAAGGCTGAGCATTTTGTAGCACTAGGTGCCAGTCTTAGTATACTCAAGTGCATCAGCATATCTTCCTGCACCTTCTTTAGTAAGGGACTTAGAGAAGTCATCTAAGAAAAATAGTTTGTCCCATTCCTTTCTCTTTTTAGACCCTAGACTGACCCCTTGTTATCTTCTCTATAAATGAGCTGTTTTTGTCCTGGTATCCAACAGTGCAAATACATGGAATAAATCCTCATCCGATATTTCAATTACATTCTTAAAAATCCTTCCTATTGAAAGTTCCTGCAAAGCCAAACTGTGCCTAAACCCATATCTGTCGCATATAAGACCAGGGTTTTCAAACTGGTAGCCAACGGCCTCCATTGCATAAGGTTGATCCTTAACTGTTATAGCCAAGAAGTCCTTAGCTCCCTTATTGTTCCATAAGTTCCCTAGCTGGACATCCTCTGCCCCCTTGTTCTTACTGATATATTGTACCTTAACATCTACACCAAAGGGATTTGTTAGCTTGCATTGAAGTCCATCAGCTTGCTTTTTATCCTCTTTAGTTAGGGACCCTTTCCTCATAACTTCTTATACTCACTCGGTCCCTGTACAGCCTTTTTACATCTATTGGTAATCTATCCACTATTTTTGAATTCCATCTTTTTATTCCTTTCTGTCTTTATTAGTATACCTATATATAATTTTTATATTTTTATTGTATTTATCGTATTTATAATAGATAGATTATCCATCTATCATAAATTCTCAATTTATCTCGCTGTAATTTATGTATTTATTAAAGGATATATATATATATTCTTTTTACACCATTTTTATAATAGTCTTACCCCTAGACCTTCCATTGGCTACCTTATCTAAGGCCTTGTTTACATCTTCAAAGTCATAAACAGTATCCACTGACGGTTTAATTCTAAGACTTTCAAATATCTCTGCAACTTCCTCTAGCTGTCTTCCGTTTGATTCTACAAAAATAAAATCGTACTCAACACCTATACTTTTTCTGCTAACTTATCAAACTTACGTCCTGCAATACTCAAAATTATCTGCTTCCACTTTGGTAGGTTCATTCTCTTAGCAAAGCTTCCATTAGGCATAGCCCTTAGGGATACTAACTTTCCACCCTTCTTTAATATAGACATCTGCTTTTCAGTTTCATTTCCACCAAGTGTATCCAGAACATGGTCTATATTAGATAGGGTCTTTGTGTAATCTTCTGTCTTGTAGTCTATGAACCTACTTGCTCCCAGCTCAATAACTCTTTCCTTATTCTCTACGCTACCATTAGTTATAACTTCAAGCCCCTTGGCTTTGGCAATAGGTATAGCCATGGCACCAACACTACCTGTTCCTCCTGATATAAAAATTGTCTCGCCTGGTTTTGCCTTCATTAAATCAAGAGCCTGCATTATTGTAAGTGCTGTTAGTGGCACAGCAGCCGCTTCTATATCTGAAAGGTAATCAGGTACTATTGCAAGTGCATTTCCATCTACAGATACATACTCAGCAAAAGCTCCTATCCTGTCTAGGGGTAGCCTTGCAAATACACGGTCATTTACCTTGAAATTTGATACCCTTGCACCTACCTCTTCAACTATACCTACAAACTCGTTACCTGCTACAAGAGGCAACTTATAAGGTACAATCATCTTAACTTCTCCACGAAATCATATTATCAAGTGGGTTAACTCCCGCTGCTCTTACTCTTACTAGTACATCTCTTTCACCAATAGCTGGCTTATCAATATTTACTAGTTCTACCTTAATGTTATTCTTGTTGTATTTTTGTTACATATGTCGCTTTCATTTTATCATCCATTCTATCATTAACTTTTGTTTTTCATTATATTTTTATACATATCTTCTATTAGGGACTTAAGTGTTACCTTGCTTAAACTTGATATTAACTGCCTCTCAGACTCTTCAAATATAGGTAGTAGAGTTTCCCTTATATTGTCTCCCACAGGACATTCTTGGTTTGATGTGTCGTGAATGTGCAGTAGTTCCTTATCTGGATACACAGCATAGTATACTTGATCTAATGTTAATCTTTCTTGTGAGTCTTTTAAACTGATCCTTCTTTCCTTGTTGACTCTCTATAATATCTGCTCCTTTTAGTAGGGTAATTATCTTCCTTATATAACTTGCATTTGTTCCTACACTCTTAGCTAAAAGATCTGATGTAACTATGTTTTCAGTTTCTTTTTATATACTAATATATGGAGTGCTATTGAAAATTTTTGTATCCATATCCTTACCTCCTCCTTATGATTCTTTATGTATTATAACATGTACTTGTATCTAATGCAAGTATATGTTATAAACTTTTCCAAAAACTTCAATACCTCTTAGTTGGAAATGTATATAATATTTTTCAATCTTGACTATCTTTAATTTTTTTGATTATTTCCATGTCCAAAAACACCTGTAATGGTATAATTTACAATATATTAGCTTATAAAATCAACTATAAAGGAGGACTTGATATGGGATTTTTTTATAAGTGCTTTTAAACTTTTACTTTTATTTTTTTCTACTGTTACTATTATTAACTTTTTATATCTATATTAGACTTGTAATTGCTGTTAAAGCAGGTAAAGAAGTACCTGAATGGATTTATAAATTAGGTCAAGCCCTTAAGTATAGACGCTATATTAAATACGACGATGACGATATCACTGATCCTAGGTCTTTAAAAAGAAGTTAACCTATTTATTTTGAGCCTTGTATTTATTAATTTGCTTGTTTTTATCCTACTTTATTACAAAAGGGCAGACTTGACATGGCCCTATATACTCTTTTAAATTACCAGTTTGGTGTGGTAGTTATAAATTTGTTTATCAACCGCATAATAAAGCTAATTTACGTATTTAGTATGTGTAAGTCCAACAAAGCCAATCTATTCCTACTCACCGACAAGTGCAGTTATTGGATGTGTGTTTTTCTCTAGCTTTGTACTTACCCCTGTGTATTTCTTTAACAGGCTTGCCTGCCAAACCTGTGACAGTCCAACTAGATAATACCAAGCTAGTTGTTGGCCAAACTAGAGCTTCTAACCTCTTAGCTTCTGGCTTTATCTTCAAGGACAAGGGGCCTGATAGCGAGATTGTCAACCAACGTGATGACCACTTCTATTACGGCCAGCGTGCAGAATTGATTAGGGATAAGAAGTCCTATGGATATGTATATATCACACCAAAAGTGGTCTGATTCGGACAAGCTAAAAATTGCCTTGTGACATATTATAGGATTGATGCCGATAGTGAACAGGTTTCTAGGGTCAAATTTAATAATACCGACCTGTCAAAGCTAAGACTTAAAGATTTTAAGACAAGAAAGATGACAGATATTTTTCACTGTCACCTGTAGACTATGAGGAAGTAGGAACCGATACATCTTATATCCTAAAAATACAGACCCATGGCTATTCCTTATGGAAGTCATACCGTATCGAAGTAAAATATAATTCGGATAGTTCACTCGATCTTTTTGGAATTGGGGCCCAACATACAATATGGGAGTAGGCTTAAGCCTACTCCCCATATTGTGATTTTCTGATTGTATATATTTAGCGTTGGTGAGAAAAAAATTCTCTCCCAACGCTAAATTTTTGCAAAAATAGGACACACATCAAATCTCGTGTATAATTTAAATCGCAAAAATAAAAAAACAAGGAGAAATAATATGTGTTCTAATGCTAGTATAACAGAAATATTGGGAATTAACGATAACAATTTAGTAATTTTAGGTAACAAAAAGAAAATATTAAGGAATAGAATATACAGTCCTAAGGAAAGCTTTATACAGGCCAGCTTGCTGCCCTAAATGTGGTATAGTCAATGAAAAATTATGACATAACTAAAAATGGGAGTCAGACTGTAAAAATACTTTTTAATAGGGTTAATACAAACCCTTTGATATTAATGGTTAAAAAGCAGAGGTTTTTCTGTAAGCATTGTGAATCAACATTTTATGGCCAAAAACACCTATCGTAGATAAGGGTGCTTCATATCGAATGATGTTAAGAGGTCTATAGTTTTAAACCTATGTGAGACTAAGTCAATGGACTTAATTGCAAGAGAACACTGTGTATCTCCCACTAGTGTTGCCAGAATACTACGTTTAACTGAAGATAGGAGAAGAAAAAATTATCTACCTAGGATTCTATCAATAGACGAATTCAAGTCAGTAAATACAGTTGATGCATCTATGAGTGTAAATTTAACTGATTTAGAAGGCGGTCATATTTTTGATATCCTGGCAGATAGGAGACAAAGATACCTCTTTGAGTATTTTAATTCCTATCCCTTGAAGGTCAGAAAAAGGGTAGAATATGTGACTACAGACATGTATAGGCCATATATTGATCTTGCCAAGAAGGTCTTTCCAAATGCCAATATCATAATTGATAAATTCCACATAGTACAGCTCTTGACAAGGGAGTTAAACAAGCTAAGGATAAACGAGATGAAGAAGCTTAATACCAGGTCTAAAGAGTATAAAATACTGAAGAGATACTGGAAAATACCACTTACAAAGAACTGGGAATTAAAACAGTATATATTTTTATAAGAATACACACTTTAAAAATATGACTAGTTCAGTTGACATATTAGACTACATGTTAGGAAAATTCCTAATTTAAAAAGAAGCCTATGATTTTTATCAAAACTTTCTATTAAGTATCTCGAAAAATGATGTAGCTATGCTTGAAGACATTCTAAATACTAGGACTGATAAAAATACCCATGTGTTTTAGGAAGAGTATAAAAACCCTTAAAAAGCTTAGAGAGTATGTAGTAAATTCACTGAAATATGACTATACGAATGCAATTGTAGAGGGCAAAAACAACAAGATAAAAGGTAATTAAAAGAGTATCCTACGGATATAGGAGTTTTAGGAATTTTAAAGGCAAGGATAATGCTAATGGAAAGGTATAAGATACAAAGGGCAACATCCATAGCTATAAGTTTCTATGGATGCTGCCACTATAATTTAATAGATTTTATTGATTTAAATTATCACCAACGTTATTTTGACACTCGACCGATTTTTCAATTGTAATATCTACTTTGGAATAAGATCAATCCTATCCAAAGTATCTTTTTGTGTTTAAATAGACTATGTCGGATATATTATTTATAAGTAGTTATTATAAGAGAATTATCAACATACTCTCCTAAAAATATATCACTATAATTATCTACACCCTGTTTTTAATTTCTTCACTTATCCAGACCTCATCCTTACCTATTACTTCAAGGATGTCGTACTGTAGCTGCCCATCTGTAATGATTGGAAACTTAGGATTTTTCTTCTCCAGCCTTTATTATAATTAGCTGGCCATTCTGCTCAACAACTGCCCTCTTTAAAAGTGTACAAATTGATATTGCAATTTTGGAAATATTTTTAATCCATTTTTTAGTGCATTCTATATTTTTCACTCATCATTACTATATTTTTTGATTATTTCCATATCAAAAAACACCTGTAATGATATAATTTACCATATATTAGCTTATAAAATCAACAAGTGGCAGTTCAATAATTGTACGAAAATATTGGTTTAATTCACTTTCGATATGCATTTGCCCTCCATGAACCTGAATGATATGCAAAGAAATTCTAAGACCCATGCCATACCTACGAACACCCGCAAGATCGAATTCCATCTGTTCATTAGAATAAATCTCTGTCATTTTTTCTTTTTGAAATTCCGACACCATTATCAGAAATAATAATTTGAAATGCGTCAGCTTGTCTGTGCAAATTGATACTTATCTTGCAGCCTTCCGGATTATGTAATACAGAGTTATATATAAGATTATGAATGACACGAGAAATCAGATTTTTCAACAAACATAGTTTGTTCATTTTAAAGTGCTATCATAATCAAACTCAAACTCAAATTTATCCCATATTCCTTGATTAATTATCTGTATAACTATTTCTTTAAAAAGGGACGATTTTTAATTTCTTCTTTATGAAGTTCAAAAGTATAGTTTTTTAGCCTTGTCAAAAATATTCAAGTCGTTTAATAGATTCTGAATGTAATAACTTTCTACTAAAACAGGATCCATATGACGTAGTATGTCCGAGTCTGTTTCCTTTTCCTTTGCAAGTGAAGTGTTGGAAATAATAACAGACAATGGAGTTTTAATATCATGTGCAATTCCAGAAATCCATTTTTTTCCTTAAAGTCCTCATTTTCTTTTAATTGTTTATCGGCTTTTATTTATAGCATCTGCAATCTTCTGGAAATCATCATGAATAGAAAGATCATTACTTAATCCTTTGGAAGACTATTGATTGCTTCAGTTATCGGAGTAAATTTCTTTATGACCAACCTGGTACTATAAGCATATGCTCCCACGAAAAAGGCAATTTAATATAGCTAAAGCTAATATCGTAGATCGTGCGAATTCTAAGTCTGATCTTTCATAATAGTTTGCAGGAAACTTAAATACTTTGTCCTTTGGGAAACCTACTACAATTAAAAAGTTTTCTTTTATTTGTGTAAAAACCGGATAATCATTAAGATAAAAACGACTGAATCTTGCAACATCAGTAAGTGAGTAATGTGTTGCAAATCCCCTTGGAAGATTAAAATCAAAAATTTGATTTCCGTTCTCATCTAAAACCATCATCCATAAATCATTCTGCTCTATAGTTTTTGTGCATTATCTTCAAGCTCAACCTTAGCTTGAGATATATCTGTTTGTTCTGCTATTAAATTTAAAGTACTTGTTATACTAGCCGAATTAGCTTTACTAAAAACCCGCTATAAAAATCACAAGAATATTTATAAGCAGCAAAAGAATAAAAACACAATAAATCGTCTAATCAGACGATAAATAGATTTAAATTTTATCATTACTTTACATTCCTTATACCATCATTTTATATCCAAGTCCCTTTTACTGTAACTATGTATACAGGCTTGGAAGGATTTTTTTGTTCTATTTTTCCCTTATATTCCGTATATGAACCATCAAAAGCTTTTCCATAACCAAAGCTTTCAAGTCCCCCATACCGCATCACAAATTGATTCCGAAGAGACTATATAGTTTTTATTTGCATATAATTTTTCTGATAATTTGTATTTCTGTTGGTGTCAGGGTATTTATGGCACCATTTTTTCAACTGTTGCGTTCCCAAAATTAATTTTTACAGTCCTTAAGCTCAATGATATCAGTATCGAATTTATAAGCTCTTCTTAACAATGTGACAATTCTATAAATAAGAATTTTTGGGAAGAAATGGCTTGGTTACATAGTCGTCTCCACCTGATTGTAATCCCTTGATTTCATCTTCAGGATTATTTTTTTGCAGTTAAAAATAGAATAGGAATATCTGATATTTTTCTCACATATTCCGCAAGTATATATCCCTCACCGTCAGGCAACATCACATCCAGTAAAATCAAGTCAATATTATCTGCCAAAAATATGTCAGCACCTTCTTTGACGGTATAGGCACTTACTATATTTGAAAATCCTGCGTTGATCAAAAATATCACGAATGGAGCTGTTTTAGAGATTGGTCATCATCAACAATTAGTATCTTTTTATTAATAAGTTGTGTTTCAAAGTTCATAAGATACCTCCATATTTTTATCATTATAGCATATGCATATTTATCTAGCAATCAATCTTCTCACTTCTTTAGGTAAAAATTAAGCTTGTCTTTCCTTTTGACTTTAGCTTGAGGTTATAAAATTTGTTTAGAAAGGAAGAAAAACATTAAAGAATTACTTCAATAATTTGGAAAGGATGATGAAACATGAATAATGTAATAGAAATAAAAATCTCAAAAAGTTTACAACAATATTACTACAGTAGATTTAAAAAGCCTTTACCGTTAGAAAAGGTGAGATATACGGCTTCTTAGGTCCAAATGGAGCTGGAAAATCAACAACAATGAAAATGATTTTATCTTTACTAGAGCCAACTTCTGGAGAAATTGATATATTTGGAAATCCAGTAGAAAAATACGGAATATTTAAATCATATTGGTTCTATGATTGAAGAACCAAGTTATTATCCAAACCTTTCCGGGTATGAAAAATTTATTGGTCTTTCAAAAGATGATTGGATTCGATAAAAAGAATATATGGCCTACCTTAGAACTTGTGGGCTTGGCAGAGAAAAAGAATCGTAGGAAATTGGTCAAAAGCCTACTCACTTGGTATGAAACAAAGACTGGCATTAGCCTTTTGCATTGGTAAAGGATCCCAAGATTTTTATTACTTGACGAGCCAACAAATGGATTGGATCCTGCAGGGATTCACGAAATAAGAGAATTAATTATTCGACTTGCCAAAGAGAAAGGGTTGACAGTCTTTATTTCCAGTCATATTTTGTCAGAGATAGAGCATATTGCAGATAGAGTTGGAATTATTAATCGTGGTCGTCTTGTATATGAGGGTAAAATTGAAAAATCAAATCAAACGCATGGTTGGAAATTGAAGGCGATTTCTTCTCTGATACTAAGTTGAAAGAAGTTCTTGAGGGTACTGGTGTTACCGATATATCAGATAAAATATTGAAATTTAAGAATATGGATAATGAAGAAACTTCAAAAAATTATAAGGCAATTGGTTATAGCTGGTTACCCTATTTATAGAGTAGAGCGAAAAAAAGAGTCTTTGGAAGATATCTTTTTGAGTATGACAAAGGAGGATTAGTATGTTTCAGGCAATAAAGATAGAACTTTTTAAAGAGTAGGCGTACTCATTCTTTTCTCATTAGTACAATTATGATGTTTGTCGCATTTGCATGGGAGATAGTTGTTATTAAATCTGAGTTTGCACATCCACAGCTACAAAATGCAGGAGTATTTTTTTAATAACCAAACGGTGGACTGCATAATTCTTCCAATAGCAATGAGCATTTTTGTAGCTCGTATCATAGGAAATGAAAAGGAAGGAATGACGTTTAAGTTGCAAGGTTCTAATGGCACATCAATAAAAAGGATTTTTATCAGAAACTCGCATTCACTATGGGAATATTCTTTGTACTTTTTAAGTATAAAAACGATTGGTACCGTTGTATTCTCTATTTTTACAAAATATACAGCTTCCTCTTTCCACTATTTTTAATTCATTTAAGTGGAGAGATGCTGAATGTATTTATTTTGGCTTGCTTTACAATTACTTTATCGATGATATTAAAAAAAGCAAGGACTACTTATGGCATTTGGTTTTTGGGTGGATTTTTGGAGTTGTATTGTCATCAAAGAGTAGTTATTTGTTAAGTTTTTGATTCCATGGATTGGTAGTGCATATCTTGCACCATATAAGTTTCATCTTATCGATGGAACAACTTATTGCTATGAACTTGATCCACAAATTTTTTTCTGCAGAATAATTTTTGTATTTTTGTATTCTGTGTAATTTGCTATATTTTTGCAAAGGAGTCATATCAAATAAGGAGGGTGTTCTGTATGATTAATTATTTTTAAAGCGGAATGGCGAAAGACAAAAAGCACAGATTATACTGATTGGAATATTATTTATCGCCCTATCTTCATTCATTGGTTTAGGAAATTATTTTTAAATCGTCAGATATTGATTGATGGAACACAGTCAGAGATTATGTGGGGGCAACTTACCTTCTATTATAGTCAGATTTTATTTCCTCCAATGATCGGTATTATGGTGGCAATATCTCTCATGCCGGAATTTGATAGAAAAACAATAGAAATGTTAAGGGCAAATAATGTTTCAATTAGAAATATGCTTTTTGGAAAAATTACTGAGTATGATTATATTACTTATTCCATTACAACTTTCCTTGCTGGTTATATTCTTTTTGTAGTATGAAGGTTGATAATATTTCTGTTATGGGGAAATGCTTGTACATTTAAAGTGGGTATTGGTGTCTATTATAGGAGCGATTCCTCTTATTTGTATCCAACTTTTATTACTGCTAAAAGTAACAGTTTTAGTCAGTCTGTAGGAATTTCAGCAATAGGGGCAATTGGTGGGTTTGTACTCTTATTTTTAAATGAAAGTCTGAACAAACTGTATCCTTTTTCTTTTTACAATGATTGCACTTAGAAGCAGAATTTTAATAGATTTCACTTCAATAGAGCTTATATTTTTTTATAGGTATCAGTGTTTTATATAGTATTTTTCTTTTTTAGAATATGTGAAAAAGTTTGTTAAAGAAATAAAATACCAATGAAAAAAGGCTGAAAAATCACCAATTCTGGTTATATAATATTTAGCGTTGGTAAGATAAAAATTCTCTACCAACCTATTTTATCTTGTATCGACACGTCCATACAAACTTAAAAAGAGGCCTATGACTTTTTATCGAAACTTCCTATTAAGTAACTCTAAGAATGATGCAGCTATACTTGAATATATTCTAAATACTAGGATTGATAAAAGACCCATGTGTTAGGAAAAGTATAAAAACCCTTGAGCTAACCAACCCTATCCACATTTGCCACTCCCTCAACTTCATATCTGTAAATATTCAGAAAAACTAGATATTCTCAACTTTTC
>BNJT01002187.1_pt1 | contig 10680 bp, 13 predicted proteins | sample 8540491 | NCBI WGS metagenome assembly BNJT01 (sample SAMD00202455, study PRJDB9452) | human saliva metagenome | host: Homo sapiens
CAAATTAAAAAAATATTAGGTACATCGATTACTTAAAAATCCTTGCGGATTTTTTTATAATCACTGTAATGGGGCACCGGATTGAGCCTACGTCTCAATCTCTACCAAGCTTCAAACTGACTCTACGGATTTTACCCTAGAGTCAGTAATTCACATTGGTTGCTATCCCCCATTACTGCGATTATAAAATCCGCTTGATTTTTCGTAATCGATTATTTTTTTACAAAAATTTATGTCACTGTTTTAGTAGGTGAAGCGGTACAGGATTCTTAGTAAGAGTACGGGGATCGTAAGAAAGAATACATCTGCAGTTCGTGCTGAAAATTTATTTTCTAATCCTTAAAAATCCTATTTAAACCGCGGAATAGTAGTGGTAAAATGTAGGTGAAAAATTGTAGCTTGTAGTATGGTTTCTTTAACAATGAGGTGAGGACATGTACTTAAAAAGTGATCAAGATAAACATCAAAAATTGCCGACTTATGGTGTTGGGCCGTATCTCGTGGTTTGTATAATTGCGATGAATTTGACTGGATGGATGTTGCGTCAGTCAGTGCTCGAGAGTGGGCTGTTAAAAGGTGGATTCAAAGATTTGTTTGATTTAATTGGATTCATCTTAATGTTCGTTGCGACGAGAATCTGGTGGCTTAGCGTGGTGAAGTCAGATATTGATACGAGCATCCAAAACAATGAACTCAAGACGACTGGAATCTACGCGCGCACACGCAATCCGATTTACTTTTCGTGGTGGCTCTGCGGCATTGGGAGTATCCTAACCATGCATAATGTATGGTTGCTGATTCTGATTCCAATTCAGTGGGTGATCTTAACCGTTGTGATTCGTAATACCGAGGAAAAATGGCTGTACGAACTACACGGTGAAGCTTATAAGGACTATTGCGCGAGAGTGAATCGATGGATTCCGCTGAAGAAAATTTGATTTTAGAATCGCCAAGACAAAAGAATCAAGGTGAGAGCGATGGCGAAAAAAGATTCTTTAAATCAACAAAAGTTCATGTCGTTTATGTTTAGAGGAAAGGAAATTTTCAAACCACTAAACACGGGGCATATCGACGAAAGAGTGAGTTGTATCCGAGAATATGTGGCCAATATTTACTTTTACACCAAAGACGGCTACACAATTATGATTGATGCAGGGTATAACTATGACAGGCTTGCCGAGAAGATGCAGTGGCTCGATATTCGACCGGAAAGTATCAAGGAGATTATTATTACGCACCAGGATACGGATCACGTTGGAGCGATTGAAGTGGATAGCCAAGGGTTATTTAAAACGGCAAAAATCTATGTGGGACGTGTGGAGAATGAGTACTTGGAAGGCCGAGTTCGTCGCAAAGTGTATTGGGGACTGTATAAACTTCCGCAAGTGCATATCGAAAATGACAAAACATTGATAGAAGATGGGGAGATTTTCTATATTCACGATATTAAAATCGAAGCCTTCCTTGTGCCTGGTCATACGTGGGGACATTTAGTGTATTTAATCGATGATGCGTATTTGTTTACTGGAGACACGATTTGGTTTGGTGCGGACGGTGGTTATGCGTTTTTAAACACGCTCGCAGAAGATAGAAAATTACAAAGTGTATCGTTGAAACGACTAGAAGAAAAGCTCAAGAAGAGAAATCTTTCGCTAAAAATCATTACTGGTCATACCGGATGGACAGATGATTTTGAGTTTGCATTTCGTCATGTGGATGAAATCTGCAATGCCTTGAGGCGCAAACCGAAAGTGCGAGACCCGAAAGCTCCGTTTGATGGGTTTGATGAAAGTGACGATACCGAGGAAAAAGCAAGAATGCTAATTCTTGAAAAATGTTAAATGAATACAATCTCTAGCCAATAGAACGTCTATTGGCTAGTTTTTTGTAAAAACAAAAAAAGTAGCATATATGCTACTTTTTCAAAAAATTAAAACACAATTTTTTGTCGTGATGTCAATAGTTAAAAACGTTGATCTTATAATGTTTGTAAAGACTGCAGCGAGCGAGTGTACACTCTATATACTAATTTATATATCCGAATGAAAGCTTGGTGTGACGCGGAAAATGGGGTTTAAAAACCCGAACAAAAAATTCAGTTTTTTTAAGTAATTTTCGTGCTTTTCTGTTACAATAAAAAAGGACTAAAACTAAGGAGGCCTCTTATGACAGCTCAAACCACTTCATTAGAAAAAGATTATCGTGCTCGACTTCGGTAGTCAGTACAATCAGTTGATTACGCGCCGTATTCGTGAATTCGGTGTGTTCAGCGGGTTGCTACACAACGACATTACAGCCGAAGAAATTAAGGCACATGGCAACGTAAAAGGGATTATTTTCTCAGGGGGACCGCATAGCGTTTATGCAGAGGATGCTTTTACCGTGGATCCTGCGATTTTTGAATTGGGAATTCCAGTGCTTGGGATTTGCTACGGGATGCAACTGACAACGCATCTGTTCGGTGGGAAGGTAGAATCGTCTACAACGCGTGAATATGGTTCTGCGAAAGTCGATGTCTTTAACACGACTTCAGGAATTTTCAAAGGGTTAGCTGAAGAGGAAGAGGTACTCATGAGCCACGGCGACCGTATTACTGCGATTCCGGAAGGCTTCAGCGTGACGGCTTCGAATGCGCACACGCCATTTGCGGCTTTTGAAAACCAAGAACGTCGTATTTACGGCGTACAGTTCCACCCAGAAGTGCGCCATAGTATTCACGGAAACGACATGCTGCGGAACTTCGTGTTCGATATTTGTGGGGCAACAGGCGACTGGTCGATGGACAGCTTTATTGAAATGGAAATTGCGAAAATTCGCGAAAAAGTGGGCCATAAGAAAGTCTTACTTGGACTATCTGGCGGAGTAGACTCTAGTGTGGTTGGGGTTCTCTTGCAAAAAGCAATCGGTGACCAACTCATCTGTATTTTCGTAGACCACGGCTTGCTTCGTAAAGGTGAAGGCGACCAAGTGATGGAGAGCCTTTCTGGTAAATTTGGCCTCAATATTATCCGAGTGAACGCTCAGGAACGTTTCTTATCGAAACTAAAAGGCGTGAGCGACCCTGAACAAAAACGGAAGATTATCGGAAATGAGTTCGTGTACGTATTCGACGACGAAGCGGCAAAACTCACAGACGTGGATTTCCTTGCGCAAGGAACGCTTTACACAGACATTATCGAATCCGGAACGAAAACCGCACAAACCATCAAGTCTCACCATAACGTAGGGGGACTTCCAGAGGATATGCAATTTGAACTCATCGAACCGCTGAACACGCTCTTCAAAGACGAAGTACGCGCTCTCGGAACAGCGCTTGGCATGCCGGACTCAATCGTATGGCGCCAACCATTCCCAGGACCAGGACTTGGAATTCGTGTGCTTGGGGAAGTGACAGAAGAAAAAAACTTGAAATCGTCCGCGAATCAGACGCCATCTTACGCGAAGAAATCGCTAAAAACGGCCTTGAACGCGACGTGTGGCAATACTTCACGGTTCTTCCAGGAATCCGCAGCGTTGGGGTAATGGGGGACGGTAGAACGTACGACTACACGATTGGAATCCGTGCCGTAACCAGTATCGACGGCATGACGAGTGACTTCGCTCGCATCCCTTGGGAAGTGCTGCAAACTATCAGCGCTCGCATCGTAAATGAAGTAGCCCACGTCAACCGCGTCGTCTACGACATCACGAGCAAAACCGCCCGCTACGATTGAGTGGGAATAGAATAGAAACACTTAAAATGAGACCGTAACGAGTTCGTTACGGTCTTTTGTTTTATAAAATAGTACCAAATTTTTAACTCTAATATAGTAATTCGCAAAAAGGTACAGTATAATATAAGTAAATGAAAGCGGTTAATTATTAAAGTGTAAACTTGATAGAATTTAAACAAAGTATTTGTGTTGAATAATAGAATCAAAAAAATAACAGGGAGGCGAAATTAATGGATCTTGGAACATATATTTTTCGTAGGGATGGTTTCTTTTAGCAATCATCTTAGTTGTTGGTGTTATCAGTTTTATAAAAAAAGATAAATAATGATATCACGGAATTGATTAAAGAAAAATGGATAGGTAAATGAAATGAATCGTATCTTCAAATATCTTATTGTAAGTATAATTATGGGGATTACCGTGTTTTTTTGCCGTTTATTATACAAAAGGTGAATACAACTATATGGCATTTCCGATAGCTTTCATTTTTTTAACGGACCAATTTATTTCAGTAGGAAGAAAAAAACTTAGTTTAGTAAGCTAACTTTTAAAAATAAATGGAATAGGCTCTGGAATTTTTAGTTCTGGAGCCTTTATTATTGGGATTGAGAGACTGTATTTGAAGGGAGTAGTGGGCATGGACGAGAAGATTGAAATTAAGAAGCAAGATTTCTATGAGATGCAGTAAATATATAAATTAGAATTGTAGAGGTTAGATATGAATAAAAAATTCGAGCAAATGAGTTTAAAAGAGCTTTGGCAACTGTTTCCGATATTTTTTTAGTCAAACATAATAAAGAGTGGACAAAATGGTATGAAGAAGAAAGAAAATCAATATTATCAGCATTGCCGAGTAAAAGCACAAAAAGAATATCTCATATCGGAAGCACGGCTATATCAGGAATATGGGCGAAAAATATTGTGGATGTATTAGTTGAAGTAAACGACAAGGCGGATTTAGATATTGTTAAAAATATTCTAATAAACAAGGGTTGGCTATGTATGAATATGACTGAAACCCGCATTACATTAAACAAAGGTTACACAGAACAAGGATTTGCAGAAAGAGTTTTCCATCTTCATATTAGAATTGTCGGAGATAATGATGAACTGTATTTTAGAGATTATTTGAATGAGCATAAGGAAATAGGCAAAAGAATATGAAGTTTTAAAATTATCACTTTGGAAAAAAATTTGAACATGACAGAGATGGATATACTGAGGCAAAAAAACCGATTTTTATAAGAAAATATACAAATTTAGCAAAAAAAGTTTATATGGGAAAAGATACTAACCAAATTTTTTTCAATTGTAAGAAGAGATTAGGATAGTTAGATAATGTTTGATAAAGAAATAATGGCAGAGGCTCTGGAATTTTTAGTTCTAGAGCCTTTATGATTGTGGTGAGAGACTGTATTTGAAGGGAGTAGAGGTCATGGACGAAAAGATTGAAATCAAGAAGCAAGATTTCTATGAGATGATGTATTTAATGGAGAAAATTCTGTATATCGCAGAACGCTCAAGGGCCAGAGAAGATAGCGACAACAACGCGTATTCTTTAGCCATCACCTTTGGAAAAGAGAACATTGTGCAGGAGCTGCTATCGCTTAGAAGAAAAATGGTTGATTATTTAGATGAGCAGGGCGAAGCGGAGATAGAAAAAATCCTCGAACCGATCGATGACATCACCATTCCCTATGGCCTAACGCTCGAAGCCTTACGAAAAGAACTCGAACCATACTTGCCGAAAAGAAAGAAGGGATAAAGTGAAAAAGAAAACTTCGGAGAATAGAATTGATGAAGCGACAAATATTTGTAAAGAAAAAATAGCAAAATCTTTTGATGAATGTTTGAATGAAGTGAAAGATCGTGTTAAAGAGTGTTTAGAACTATTACAAATTTCTTTTGTGATTGAATCGGTCGACTTGAATAATATATTCATAGGAGACGAGTATGGAAAAAAAGATAATTTATAGGACAGAAAATGGGACTAAAAAAAGAAATTAAGTGACAGGAAGGATGAGTGTTTTTTTATTCAATTTACAAAGGACGGATTTGTTCTAGTGGTTGGTGCTGGTTATGACTTTGGCATAATCGAGAATTATGAACAATTAGATTATCAGCAATTAAAAAGATAAGCCATTAAATGTACAAATATTAAATAAAGTTAATAAAAAGATGCAGCACTAAAGCTATATTGGTGTTTGTAAAGGGGTTGAGACCTGTTGAAAAAGCATAAAAAAATGTGGGGCCAGAAACAAAGGAACATAATATTCTTCATTGTAGAAATGGTTTGGAGATGTACATAGGAGAATATCTTCTTAAAAATCGGAGTCCCAATACTAAATAAATATTCACATGTAAACTATACTTATTCTTCTAAAACGGGGAAGCAGATTTTAAATAAAGTTAATGAGGCTTTTTAAATAAAAAGGTTAGGTTAAGTATAGAGATTTTTATTAAATTTTTATTGAAGATGAAACAAAATTCCATATTTATTGCTTGATAAATTATATGATAGAGGATTAAAAGATTAACAAAAAAAGAAACTTACTAAAAATTTTTTTATTGTATAAATATATAATACCGAATATTGCTTGCGGAAAAACTAATAATTATAATTACATTTAAGTCGATTTACAATTTGTTAACGGTTAAACAATAGGTGGATGGAGGATAATAATGATAGTTCCAAAACAGAAAATCAAGGTTTTTTTATTAGTTCAGCATGTGGAGATGAAGACTGGAAACAAAAAAATATAATCGAGTAAGAAAGGAACTGAAAAAGTTAATCGAGGAAACAGGGTTTGCTGAAGTTTATGTTTTTTTGAGTTAGAGGGGGCTTCATCGATACCCGCCGGAAAACATTATCTATATGCGTTGGAACAATGTAATGTTTGTATATTCATTATTGACAATAATGATGGTATAACTCCTGCAGTTCAAAAAGAAATTAATACTGCACAGAATCGCAATATCAAATCTATTTATTATTTTTGTAATGAGTTTTCAGAAGAAGAGACATCATTGCAAAAGAGTTTAAAAAGGAGTGAATTTTTATGAAATGTTTTTACTGTCAATAAATTTGATCAAATCGTTGGCCAAATAGGACAGGATTTAATTAATGAATTAGCACTAATTTATATTTACTATTGCCAGAATAAACTAAATTTATTTGAGGAAGATAATATAGATGATAATCAAACTAGTATGAACAATGTCGATTTAGCTATCTACTCGGATAGTATAATGGAAAAAGATGCGTTATCTAAAATAGACGGATGTGTTCAATATCTTGTCAATCTAATTTTTGGAGAAAAAACTGAAGATATTAAAACTACTTCTAATTTAGATGAAATAGGTGTTCAATTTTTTTAAAAAGTTCTTTTTGAGGCTAAGAAGTTCAAACAAGAAGAGTATGATGAACTTCTTCAAGAATTAGAGAAGCATCAGTCACCGAAACATTTTAAAGTGACACAAAAAAGAATTGAAGCACTGATTCAATACTATAAAGGGAATCAAGAAAACTGTATTTCGAAACTACAAGAAGCCCTAGAATTGGCGAAAGATGACTCTTTACCAAAATGGTTAAAAGATGATATTTTTGATAGATTTACGAAACCAAGATTATATCTTCAATGAAACTAATAATATATTTAATATAGTTTCTGTTTATCAAAAGGAATTACTTAACGGAGGGGCAATGTTATATTACCCTCAGATAGATAGATTGAATAGTGATTTTAAGGAAAACATAATATCAGGGTTTATTAAAAGACAAAAACTAAATCTCCAGAAACTGTTATTTACGCAAATCACTCAACGGGAAAAAAATTATTTATTTAGCTAAAATGTTTTTTTGATTGCACTTTGTAATGGCTCTTTAACTCATATAGAAATGATGTATAAACAATTAAAATATTTATGCTTTTTATATTGCTACTACTGACTCAGGTTCAAATTGGAATGTAAACCTTCTGTTATTAAAATTATCGATATTAAGTGGAGACGAAAGAGAGAACGACGGGATAATTAGAACTTTCGGAGATATTCTTAATAGAATGAGCGGTAATGATGCACTTGAAGTGTATAATTTTTTTCCAAAAATTCTCCGATTACATATAAAAAAATTATGTAATCAGTTAAAAGCGCTTAGAGTAGTAGGGTATTTCTTAGATGACAAAAACTTTTCAATTATATGGTTAGGTTTGTTTGGATTAATATTTGAATGGGCAAGCGACGAAAATCATACTATTGATTTAGGAGAAGAAATTCTTGCAACTATTCCTAGTATTTATCGTAGAATTTCTCAGGATCAATTAATTGATATTATATGCGAATTCCTATCAAAAAAAGTATAGAAGGTTCTATGATGACGTGTTTAACTTGATTTATCAATGTATAAACATAAATAAAGCGTCTGAAACAAAAACAAACACAATTATTAGATTGTATGATAAATATAGTTTCTGATGAAGAAAGAAAGCAAATTCGATATTTAGAGAAAGTTCTATGTATGCTTCGAAAGAGTAATAAGGATTTGACTGAAGAACTAGATAGTGTAATAAAGTGTGAAATGCCAGATTTTTTTATAAAGGGACCTATCGTTTAGAAACTACAGAAAATGAAAGTGAAGATTTTTCAAAAAAATTTATTGAAAAAAATATGTTTCAGAAATTAAAAAAAGATAATCAAAAATCAAGGGAAAGATGGGGCTTACTACGTGAAAGGTATTAGCCCATACTTAACAATAAAAAAAATATTTTTAGAACAGAGTCAGATGCTTTTTCTCGCAAGACCTTATTGATTTGATTTTTTTCAAGAATCAGTTAATACAATCTTAAGTGAGAAGCAATTAGCCGAGGCAAAGTTTGATGCAATCGAATTAGTAGTCTATTTGTTGGGAGTGTACAAACAAACTAAAGATAGTAGTAAAGAAAAAAAGTATACGAATTAATGAATAAAAAAAAGATCAAGTAGTGAAGGCGCACTCAATATTTTTCTAATTTAGATGAATCTATTTTTACAATTATCCTTCTTGTTCATAGAACTTTCTTTAGGAAACAATATAAATTCTCAGTTGGTCAATTCTGTTGCTATCATTGGTGATGATAAATTATCTAATCGTAAAAGCTAGTAAATTTTTTTCTTAGATTATTTGAAAGTAAACTTTTTCAGCATTACAAGATAAACAACTAGAACAATTATTCATTCTTAATGCAATAAAATGGAGTAATATATCTGATGTTATTACGAGGAGGAATGCAGTTCAGATATTATTTCTTCTATTAAATAATCCGACAAACGAAGATGTCGTTTGTAGTCAACTAATTAAGTTGATGGATACCGATAATGTTTATATTAAAATGGAAATATTACAGGAATTACCTAAGTTGCGAAACATTAATAATGAATGCTATCAATATATTGCCCAAAAAGGCTTCAGTAGATAATAATTTTGTTGTTAGAGCAGCAGTTGAAAAAAATTGAATGCTGGATAATCATGATTAAAAAAATATGAATAATACTGTGATTTTTGTAAATTTTTTAAGAAGTTAACATGGAATTTAAAAAGAAAGAAAAAGCTGTAGATTATTTACTACAGCTTTTTTTCTAATGAGAATTTTTTGTATTCTAAATAATTAAATTTGTATATTTTTCTTTATAAAGAGATTGGTGGTTTAACGGAAGCTGTATTAGTCACGATTGAATAGTTATTATCTAGAATCATTGAACAAATGGTAATGATAGATATTGCTCCAATACTAAGAGCAAGTCGAAAGTCTTTTTTTGTTAGTGTGAGAAGTGCCTGATTTAACATAGTAATCCTCCTTTCAAATTAGTAATTACCTTATTAATTTAGTTTTGAAATATTGATTTTATCAGCTGATATTAGTATATTAGCATTATAAAAAAAGACCGCGAACAGTCTACAAAATACTTATAATGACCGCAGGTGGTTAGATGCCTAAGAATAGAGTTGAAACTAAAAGAGTAAATAAAAAAATCTTTCTAAAAATACTAAAATTGAGAGGTTTAAGCATAAGAAAATTAGGAGATGTTGAACAAAATTTAATTAGTGCTTCAGAAAAAAACAATTAGGAGACAATTGAATGAAGGAAGGATGCGACCTTTGTACATAAAAGAAATTGCGAAGTATGTGAATGTAGATTCTCGTATTCTTACTGGAGAATTGTTTTACAAATTTAATGATGATTATATATGTGAAATGTTGACTAAACGATTAGATGAGTATCCATATTTTCGAGAGGAGAGAGAAGCGTATATTAAAGAAGGTATAGATAAAATGATTGCTATTGTATTGTCTATATTTAATAGAGACTATTCCCAGTTTGAGAAAAAAGATACGATGGAGCAGTTTCTTTTTCAGGAGGAGTTTTTCAACGCAATATGGCCAGTTGTTAAGAAACATTTTGAGTTTGATGGGTTGGGAAATAAAAATAATTTAGAGGAAGAATGGGTTTTTTATGCATTGGAAGATGCAAAAGAGACATATTTAATAGAACGGGACGCTGATACTAGGCTGCGTCAGCAGTTCTTGAGCAATCTGCCACGAGGATATACGAGAGAAGAAATTAGCAAAATGCCACCTAGCCAACTAATTGATATAGATTTATCACTGCAACAATCTGTAGAAGAAACTGATTTTGAACAATATTTAAAAGAGAAGTATGCAAAAGACTGAGACTTTGTTTACGGACTTATTACCCGATTGTCATGATGGCATTATTGGGAATCACGAAGTCTTTAACTGAGGTTAAAAACTTATGAGAACCTGCGATTTAGCAGGATTATCAATCTTCTTCCCGTTTTACTCTCTATCGAGTCTGTATGGAATGTGTTTAAATTTTTTCAATTTGAATTAGCAAAAAAATAGTACTTTTAAAGCCAGTCACCAAGTAACTGGCTTTTTGTATTTGATAAAAAAAATCGATCGGGTATATAT
>BNJT01000183.1_pt1 | contig 10581 bp, 18 predicted proteins | sample 8540491 | NCBI WGS metagenome assembly BNJT01 (sample SAMD00202455, study PRJDB9452) | human saliva metagenome | host: Homo sapiens
TATAATAAAAAAATAATGTAAGCGGAACCAAAAAAAGGAGTGGGATTTATGAAAAAGAAAGTACTGAAAGCCATAAGCGAAGCATTAGAAAATTAGAAAACCTGTTCAATATGCCGAACAGGTTGTACAGAATAAAATTGAAGTTGAGTTTGACCATGGAGTAGCTTACGAATTTTTACAGCTTAGATGGAAGTTCTCATGAAGGTACTAATAATATAGTTAGTTATGGAATAGCTGAAACGATATTATACTTTAAGAACAACTCTGATATAGACAAAAAAATCGAGAATTCTGATTTAAATATCTCTATTCAAAAATTATAAGGAAATAGAATTTGATAAAACGTTGTTAGATTGCGATTATGATAATGATTCACAAGTTTTTCACAATTTTTTTGCAGTAAATAATGGTACTAATCAAAAAGAGGAAAAAAACTTATAAAGTTGAATATAATATAGAGGATGCTACAGATAAAATAGTTATAGCCGAAGAGGTCTTTAAATTTAAATTAGAACGAGGTTTAATCGAACAAGTTTATGATAAGGATTTATCTAAAGATATTACAAATTTTATGATTAATAATAGTTATAATAATTTATCGATTAATATATATGACTCATCAAATCTTCTTTTTAGAATCTTATCCTTTAAGGTTATTTGGCGATAAGTTACTATACCACCCTATACAAGTAGATGCTGCTATGCCCCCAAAAAGATTTTTGATTATGAACTAGACTTTTTTTATAAATAAGAATGAGAATTGTAATCTTGAAGGGAAATTTAAAAATTCCAAAAAAAATGATTACATTGGTATTTTTGTTGAATCTTTTTTCAGAAACGTCTTGTGCATTTAAACTAGTAGCGTATTTTAAAGAAAAAGAGGTGTATAATTGTGATTTTTATTTTTAAAAAGTTCCTACTTACTATGAGAATTATGAATCTAAAGAAATTACAATGTATAGCCTAAGATCTCAATTTATGAAAAATAATTTTTAGAAAATTTAATGTTTTTGAACAAACAAACACGAATTGGAGATAAATTACAATATAAATACAAATAGTTTAAAAATATCATATCAACTAGCAATGTTTTTAAGTAAATCTCTTTTTTTGATTAATCCAGAAAAGAGATTTATTTTTTTAATTAGTTAGCCTCTATTTCATTGGTATGTTAGAATTCATTTTGATTTTTTTACAAGATTTTACGTTTTTCTCAGTAATAAACTCTCCAAATATTTGTTTTGCTTATCAAACAACGTAGATGCTGTTTCATATTTACAACAACAAAAAAAGAGATGTTATTTGAAAATTTCAGTGTAGTTAAAAATGAGAATCCTGCAAAAATAGGAAGCAGATTAAATTGTTTTTCATCGAATTATATTTAAAATTTGCTGTTAAATAAAAAAAGTATTGTCAATTTGAATAGAAGGAATTTTTTTCTTGTGTAATTTGTTTAATTGGAAACTTAGAGTATAAATATTTATTTTTGTGATTTTTTTAAAATCATAGTAATTTTCATATTTTATAACAAAGATGAAAAGCGATACTAAGTTAAATTGTGAAATACCTCTGACTCATATTCGAGTCTAGCATAATAAAATTTTGTTTTTTGAGGGTTTGCTAATAATTAATAATGCTTAAGTTTAAGTTAGCAATTATAAAATGTAATGAAAAACCCAGCAACTAAAAAAATAGCTGTTGGCTCTGTTTTTTATGAAGTTGTTGCCATCACAACGCCTTTTTTTGCTTTCTTTTGTTTTCCAGAACCAGGAGTGATATGTACCCAGAATCCTGGACACATTTTTTAATTAAGCTGAACACATGGATGTTTCCCTGTATTGAACAGGGGGCATCCATTTTGTTTTTTGTTGAATTCTTTTGTTATTGTAATCATCTATATATTCTTCCACAGCTGTTTGAAATTCCTTAAAAGTAGAATATTCCTTTTCAAAACCGTAGAACATTTCGTTCTTCATTCTGGCGAAAAACGTTTCTATAATGCAATTATCATAACAATTTCCTTTTCGAGACATTGATTGAATAATTCCTCGTTCATTTAATGACCTTTGATAAAATGTGTGTTGATATTGCCAACCTTGATCAGAATGGAGAATCAATCCATTAACATCAGGAAACTTTTTGAAAGCTTTATTTAACATCCTTTGAATCTGTTCTAAGTTGGGACGTAGAGAAAGATCATAGGAGATTATTTCATTAGTAGACATATCCAAAATTGGAGAAAAGAAACATTTCCCCCAAGGAAAAGTGAATTGAGAGACATCTGTACTCCATTTCTGAAGAGGCCTTTTGGCCACAAAATCTCTATTAATAATATTATCAGCAACTTTCCCAACATTACCATGATAAGAATGGTATTTTTGTTTAGGGCGTTTTCCAAATAAATCATTTATATGCATAAGACGTTGAACTCTTTTATGATTAACAACGTAGCCTCTACGACGAAGTTCTTGGTAAATTCTTCTAACACCATATCTACCTTTATTTTCATGAAAGATAGTTTGGATTTCCGATAATAACTCATTATTTTTCTCAGTCACACCATCTACTTTATTCAATTCAAAATAGTAAGTTGATTTTGCCATTTCCATCGCTTTAAGAAGATACTTTAGTTGGTATCCTCCTTCTCGCAAATCCTTGATGACCGCTGCTTTCTCGCCTTGAGAAGCGCAGCTTCCTTTTCTTTTCTCAAGGCTTTCAGTTTTTTTATAACAGCAATTTCAGCCTCTAAATATGCATTTCGTTCACGTAAACGAATTAATTCTTCTCGTTCTGATTCTGAAAGGGTATCTGATACAAGTTTTTTATTCATAACAGGCTCCTTAGATAATGCTTGTCCACTTTTCTCATTCTTTAGACCATTATATCCATAAGTTAGATACTTGTGAACCCAAGAACTTAATAATCCGTGATTAATTCCTGCTGGGAAAGAAACCTCTGTAAGAGTTTTCCCATTTAAAACCTGTAGAACAAATGTCAATTTTTCTTCCTGTGACCATTTCCTTTGCCTTTTTAACGCGCTTTAATCCCTTAGGACCGCGTATTTTTTCAATTTTATCCCATTCCCGTATTTTTTTCCGGAAACTACTCTTCATAACTTTTTCAGGCGTTTCGGCCCATATTCCTTGTCGATATAATTCGACACATTTCATTTTGAACTCAAATGAGTAACGCATAATAAATACCCCCTTTACTGGTTTGTCCAGTAAAGGGGGTACATATCAAAATCAAGGCTTTTTTGTTTGTCTATAACTGAAGACATTCTGAATATAACCGTTTCAGGATAGTAGGCTGTCACCACGATTTCTTCTTGTTGCTCGACCTCAGGGAAAATCTCACCAAAGCGATCGACGTTGCCCACATAGTCCATGCTGTCCTCAATCGCAACACCCTGGGCACCTAACTCAATCAAGAGATTAGAGACTAGCTCCTCTCCCTCACGCTTCACTGTAACTTTTAACTCTTGCCATGTTTCAATTTGTATTTTCCTTATTCTTCTTAAATTCTTCAATCACATCTGTGTAGTGTTCTTTCATTGCACTATGAATCTGCTGTTTAAAAAAACCAAACATAAGATAATAAACAAATAGAAGAACTCCTGCAAGCAGTAGCAGTAATAAAAAATTTATTGAAAGGAGCAGTACGAGATCTTTACCACTCATTACGGTTAAAACAAGCATTAATCCCCAAATAACAGCCGTAGAGATCCCAGCTAGTTTCATACCACTTTCTCTCTGCTTCTTTAACTTTAAATATTCCATATAAATAAATGCAGCTTCTTCCCTAGAGTATTGTCCAGTTTTTAGTTTGCGTTTAACTTCCTTGTTTAACGTCGTTGTTGCAATTGTAAAAATCATTTTACTTCCTCCAAATAATCCCTCAATCTCCCCGAATACTCGGGAATATGCTAAAATAGATACTAGCATCTTACCACATTCGTATCAGAAAATCCATGTTAGGAAGGACTGCTATGCCAGACAATCTCGCGCTTCGTATGCGCCCCAAAACCATCGACCAGGTCATCGGTCAGGAGCATCTAGTTGGACCAGGCAAGATTATCCGCCGTATGGTGGAAGCCAATCGCCTATCCTCTATGATACTCTACGGACCTCCAGGCATCGGAAAAACCAGTATCGCTTCAGCCATCGCTGGAACGACCAAGTATGCCTTTCGGACCTTTAATGCGACAGTTGATAGCAAAAAAAGTCTCCAAGAAATTGCTGAAGAAGCAAAATTTTCAGGTGGGCTTGTACTGCTACTAGATGAAATCCACCGTCTCGACAAGACCAAGCAAGACTTTCTCCTGCCTCTCTTGGAAAGTGGTCTGGTCATCATGATTGGCGCTACGACTGAAAATCCCTTCTTTTCTGTAACTCCAGCCATCCGCAGTCGTGTTCAGATTTTTGAGTTGGAACCCTTCTTAATTGCGAGGGTTCAATACAAACCGTGAAGTTTCGGCACCAATACAGCTTTTTATTTGCCTCCTTAGCTCAGTTGGTAGAGCAGTAGACTCTTAATCTATGGGTCACAGGTTCGAGCCCTGTAGGAGGCATTTTTGGTAATTATGAAGGTTGAGAAATGTTGATTTATCAATGTTTCTCAATTTTTTTTATACAAAAAAAGGTTTAGAAAAATGGTTTAGATACTCCTGAATTCTTTTCAAGAATTTAATCAATTTTAGGTTGAAATAAATACTCCAAATACTCGTTCAATTCATCCATTACCATAAATAAGGATTGCTTCGTATCCACAATTCCAAATAATTCTAGATGAGCTTTGAAGATTTCTGGATAATCGATAGAGTGAGCAACCAAAATGATTTTTGCATGAAGATGCTGTCGTCGAATCCGGGTTACCGTAGTTGACAACTTACAAGGAGCAGTAATTGTGATAAAATAAAACCAATTCCTTTTGGCGTGAAGTTGTATCATTGGGAATGTTGAATGAATGGTTACAGGTAGTTTATGTTGTCTGATATATTTTTTCAGAACCAGAAGTAACCAATAATATTGTATCCATTGAATCATATCTTTCCTCCAATCGAATTTATTGTACATGGAGTGAAAGTATTCATTTTGAAAATGTCATAAAAGGATAGAAATCTGTCATATTCGGCATCTATCCTAAAGGAGGAAAGTCAATGTTAAGTATTTTCGTATTAGAAGATGAGTTGTTGCAGCAATCTCGTATCGAGAATGTGATTCAGGAACTGATTGCACAAAAATCATTACAATGTAAACCTCCGAAGATTTTTGGCAAGCCTCATCAACTAGTGGAAGCAATCACTGAAAGAGGCTCACATCAATTATTCTTCTTAGACATTGAAATTAAAGGGGAAGAAAAGAAAGGCCTGGATATCGCAAAAGAAATCAGGAAGAAAGATTCGAATGCGACAATCGTGTTTGTCACGACTCATTCAGAGTTTATGCCAATTACCTTCAAGTACAAGGTAGCCGCACTTGATTTTATTGATAAATCACTTTCAGAAGAAGAGTTTGCAGAACGTATATGTTCCGCTATCGAATATACGATTGAAAAAGCAGGAACAACTGTTTCTGAAGATGCTTTTACTTTTGAAACTGCGATGGCTCATGTTCAAGTGCCATTTAATAATATTTTGTATTTTGAGACTTCTCCAACGATACATAAGGTGATTTTACATACCAAGGATGAACGATTAGAGTTCTACGCAAGTATTGCAGAGATAGAAAAAGCAGATCCACGCCTATATCGTTGTCACCGGTCTTTTGTGGTAAATCCTGCTAATATCGTGAAAATCGATAAAGAAGAAAAGGTAGCCTTATTCGAAAATAATGATAGTTGCTTGGTTTCCCGTATGAAATATAAAGGACTTCTTGAAAAAGTAAAGACACTAAATTGTTAGGATGATTTTATGGAATATTTTTTAAATGTAGCGAATGTTTATTTAAAAATACTGGCGCAGATGTTGATTTTTAAACAGATTAGTGAATTGCCGATAAAATGGAAATGGTTCTTGATAATACCAGCAGCCTTTGTGGGGCTCTTTAGCGTAGTGCCACCGATTGCTTATTTTGGTTCTTTTATTATGTATATTGCCTATTGCTTTTATATGAATAAAAATCAGAGTCGGATGATGAATCTGTTTTATGGATTGTATCCAGTCGTTGTGGAAAGTCTATTTGGACGTATGCTAGGCTATAATGTATTTCCGATGTTAGGAATTACCGTGTTTAATGAAGCGGCGATTAGTGGATATGATATTCTGATTGAATTGCTCATTTTCCCAGCATATCTACTCATTATTCATTCGTTAAAAAAATTGACTTTAAATATTTAAAAAGAAGGATTTAAACGCCAATATTTTAATACAATTTTACTGATGATTAATCTATCGATGATACTTTATATCATACTGGTTTCTTTGTTTGTTGTTTTAAGAAATCAATTGTCAGAAGCAGATATGTGGAGAGGGCAGCTTAATAATCTATATATTATTTTATTTTTCATTATGCTCTTATATGTCAATGCAACTTCGAAAGAAAAACTCGAACAAGAAATTGTAGCGCAGAAAGACCGTCAGTTAAAAGAATTATCGAATTATAGTCATCATGTGGAATCTCTTTACAGTGAAATTCGCAGTTTTAGACATGACTATCTCAATATTTTAACGAGTTTGAAACTAGGGATTGAAAATCAAGACTTGCATGCAATTCAACGTATTTATGAGGATGTTCTGAAAGAAAGTGGAAAGTCATTTTACGATAAAAAATTTGATATCGCACGACTTAGCAATATTAAAAATGATGCCGTTAAAAGCGTATTGTCTGCGAAGTTGTTAGAGGCGCAAAATAAAGGGATTGACATTACCGTTGAGGTGGAAGAACCGATAGATGATTTCCAAATAGAAATTTTAGATTTTATAACGATTTTATCCATTCTCTGTGATAATGCGATTGAAGCTAGTCAGAAAGCCCAACACAAAAAACTCTCTGTGGCGTTGATTAAGAGTGAAAAAGGCATTGATTTTGGTGGTTGAAAATACGACTGAAGCTGAGAAGGTGGATGTGACTCATTTATTTGAACGCGGTGTATCCACAAAAGGTGAAGATCGAGGCCTTGGACTCTATAACGTACAACAAATCTTGGATCGTTATCCAAAGTGCTCAATCAGCACTAGAAGTGCAAACTACCAATTTTCTCAAGCGATTATTTTTATCCAATAAAATAAATCAATCTAAACTAAATAGCGATTGCTATTTAGTTTTTTGTGCTTTCATGATAAAAAATACCGTTCGCGACATTTCATTGACCGTTTTTGATAATTTGATTTTTTGTGGGAACAGGTGCAGTAAACTAAATTCATCAATAAAACAAACACCTGGAGGCTTATATGTTTAAAGTAATAGAAATCAAAAAGTCATTTAAGAATAAAGAGGTTTTAAAAGGTGTTTCCTTCACAGTAGAAGAAGGAGATAAGGTTGCCTTACTTGGGAATAATGGGGCAGGAAAAAGTACACTACTAAAGATTATAGCTGGACAACTGCAAGCAAATGCAGGACGTATCGAAACAACTCTAGATTTTCAAACCGAAATCGGTATGATGCCACAAGGAGATATTTTGATTGATGATTTGAAAGTGGGAGATTTAGTGTTGCTCAAGTGCTATATGAATCAATTAGAAGATATCGATATTGATGCATTATTAAAAATGGTGGAATTAGAGGACTTTAAAAATCAATATGTGTTGGGGCTTTCTGGCGGACAAAAGAGACGTCTCTCATTATTATTAACGATTTTAAATGAACCACGACTAATCTTTCTTGATGAACCAACAACCGGAATGGATTTAGAGTCTGTTGATAACTTCTGGCATTTGTTAGAAGAGCAGAAGTTTACGTCGGTGGTCGTGACTCACGATTTTAACCAAATCGATCATTTCTTTACGAAAGTACTGATTTTAAAAGATGGCCGTATTGCTGCACAAGAAAGTGTGGAAGAGATTCATCGTAAGGGCCAAACAATCGAACAGTTCTATAGAGAACAAGTGAAAATGGAGGGATAATGATTATGAAACTCATTCAATTAAAACAAGTCCTTGATAATAAAAGATTTTTATTGTTTACAATTTTTATTCCAGTGGCATGGTATGTATTTCTATACAATATTCAACAAGGAATTACACCCAATATAATGCTGGGGATTGCAGTGTTTATTGGGATTATCGGGAATAGTCTGGCTACCTTTAGCAAACGAATCTCGTCAAATATTAATTTTTACTCATTCGAATCGAAGTTTTCTAAATATACAGTGAAAAATTATTTGCTCGACCAAACTCTCGTGCAATTGGTGCTTAACACTTTAATTTTTATCGTAGTATTAGCTGTTGGGGTTCTCTTTTTTAGTTTCCCACTAAACAGTCAATTAGTCGTTCAATTTTTCTTACTAACTATTATGGGAATTTATTTTAGTATTATTGGTTTTGTAATTGGAGTTAGACTTGACGAGAAAATTATTGATACGGTCAGCTTCCCAGTCATTATTTTAGCTTCTATGACGATTATTCCATTTGCATCTCTTGGTGCCGAAGGAGGATTCATGGAGTTTATTGGAAAAGCCCAAATGATTTTCCCAGGATACTATTACACCAATATCGTGAATGCTCTAAGTTCTTCAACGAGTATTGATGTCAAAGATGTGTCACTCTTCATTGGAGTATTTATTTTGAATGTCATTCCGCTATACTTCCTTGTTCCTAAAGTGAAGTTCGCAACTGTAAAATAAAATGAAAGAGCCAGCAACTAGAAATGATATGCTCCCTCTAAAGTAGACACTAAAAAAAGTAAACTACTTTAGAGGGGGTATTTTTTAGATTGGCTAAGAAACATACTGCAAAAGAATTAGAACGATTCATAGAATTGTATTTAGATGGTGTGCCTTTTCGTGAGCTGCGTAGTGAATATGGTTTAAAGATTTCACCTGGAGCATTTAATATGTATTTTTTGAACTATAAAGCATATGGACCTTCTGCATTAGAAGATCGAGACGGGTTTAACACTTATACAAAGGAATTTAAAGAAAAGGTGGTTAAAGAGTTTTTAGAATCGAAAACCTATTTAAGAGTAATCGCAAGAAAATACAAAATTCCTTCTGCTAGAACTGTACGAAATTGGATTATTAAGTATACTAATGGTGAGGCCACGAAGGCCTACGATCCTAAGCCAGAGGTGTACACTATGAAATATAGAAAAACAACGCACGAAGAAAGAATCCTTATCGTCAAAGACTGTATTCAAAATCAATTAAACTATAAACAAACCGCACAGAAATATAACGTTTCTTACAACTTGGTGTATCAATGGGTAAAAAAATATCAAAAATATGGCCCTGATGGATTAATAGACAGTCGAGGGAAACGAAAACCAGAAAATATACAGACAGAAACTGAGCGTATTCGTGCAGAAATGGCAATATTAAAGGCGCGAAACGAATATTTAGAAACAGAAAATGCCGCACTAAAAAAATTACAAGAAGTGGAAAGCGAGTTGATGTTTGCCAAACGAGATTTGAAGCGGAATATCAAACGATTAAAAAATTAAGTAAAAGAGGATTTCATATTACTCTATTATGTAAAGTGTTAAAAAGTCAGTAGAGCTGGCTATTATAAATGGTTAAATCGTGTCCCTTCGGAATCTGAAAAAAACGACTACGTCGTTTAATGGAATTAATACACGAAGTATATGAATCTGTTCAAGGTATATATGGATATCGTCGTATCACAATCTATTTAAACTATTATAGAAATGCAAAAAGTGAATCATAAATGTATTCAGCGTCTTATGAAACTAATGGGATTAAAGGCAGTTATACGAAAAAACCGTTATCGTTATAAATCGAACACTGAAGAATACACTGCAGCTAATATTTTTAAATCGAGAATTTAAGAAAAAGTACGAGCCAATGGCTCTACTATTAACGGATATCACTGAATTGAAGTATGGAAAGGGAGACAAAAGCTTATTTAAGTGCTGTTTTAGATTATGGCACAAAGAAAATAGTTGCATATCAAATATCTAAGCAAAACAATAATCAAATCGTTAAAGATACTTTTAATCAAATAAAAAGGAAGATAATTCCCACAAAAACAATGATTCATAGTGATCGAGGATTCCAATATACTTCTCATTTCTTTAAGCACTTTATAGAGAAAGGACAAATAACACATAGTATGTCCCGTCCTGGAAGATGTATCGATAATGGACCAATGGAATCATTCTGGGGAACATTAAAGGAAGAAGCATATCGTTTATATCATTTCAAAACCTATGAATCTCTTTTCAAGAAAGTTGAGGAGTATATCCAGTTCTATAATAAGAAAAAGAATTACTTTATCAATGGGGTTAAAAAAATCCCAGCATAAATAAAAAGACGAGTTCATAAGAACTCGTCATACACTAATTATTTTTCCTGTCTACTTGACAGGGTGCACTTCAAAAATAGTTGCTGGCTCTATTTTTTTGCTTTTTTTGTTTGTTGTATCGTGAAATGAAGTTTTTTTCTCACGTCTATTTTTTTCTCGAATCA
>BNJT01000235.1_pt1 | contig 10580 bp, 15 predicted proteins | sample 8540491 | NCBI WGS metagenome assembly BNJT01 (sample SAMD00202455, study PRJDB9452) | human saliva metagenome | host: Homo sapiens
CAAAATGAGGGCGGAAACTCTCAGAAAAGAGTTGATTTCTTTTACTGTAGAATGGAGGCTAGTAGCACGTGTTCTGATTTCTGCAGTGGACTCAAACCACAAATCACACTCTGAGGAATATCAACAAACAGCTAGAAATATCGAGAGGGTGTGTTAGAATGGGATTTATAGTGATGGTAATTGTCTAACAAGGCAACAAAAAGCCCCAACGTTCCAGCGTTGAGGTTTTTGGCTTATTGCCCCCTTAAAAGGTTATTTCTTGCGTGAGGTTCCATTTCTCAAACAAAGGTTGTCAAAATATTGACTACTAAAGGGTGCTAGAAAAAAATTGTGATGATAATTTCTAACATATGTAACACCTCCCTTCATTAAAGTGAGGGGCCAAAAATATTATATCATACCAGATTTATATCATCAACATAGCTTAATTCTTGGCATAGATAGACTTAGATACACAAATAATCTTACTAGCAAATCTCTAAACAAACCCAGAAATCAACGTTTTAAGACAAAGCAAAAAGCCCACTGTTGTAGGCTTTCTGTAAGATATTTCTTAAAATTAAAGCATTTTGTTGTAGAATTCAACGACAAGTGCTTCGTTGATTTCTGGGTTGATTTCGTCGCGTTCTGGCAAGCGAGTCAATGAACCTTCCAATTTTTCAGCGTCGAATGATACGAATGCTGGACGTCCAAGAGTAGCTTCTACTGCTTCAAGGATTGCTGGAACTTTCAATGATTTTTCACGAACTGAGATCACTTGACCTGGAGTTACGCGGTATGATGGGATATCAACGCGTTTTCCGTCAACAAGGATGTGACCGTGGTTTACGAATTGACGAGCTTGACGACGAGTAGTTGCAAGACCAAGACGGTAAACAACGTTATCCAAACGACGTTCCAAAAGAAGCATGAAGTTGAAACCTAGGATTCCGCCTTTGATTTTTGTAGCTTGTACGAACAAGTTACGGAATTGTTTTTCACCTACACCGTAAGTGAAACGAAGTTTTTGTTTTTCAGCCAATTGCAAAACCGTATTCTGACAATTTAGAACGGTTGTTTTGGTCCGTGTTGTCCTGGTACGTAGTTACGACGTGCCAATTCTTTACCTGTACCTGTAAGTGAAAGGCCAAGGCGACGAGCTTGTTTCCAAGATGGTCCTGTATAACGTGACATGTGAATGTCCTCCTGATATAAATAATATTTCGGTGGAAATAGTCACTTAGAAAGCCCTGATTCGTGCAGATGCTCTTCGCCTAAACAGCCAAGGTTACTTATCATAAGACACCTGTTGACGAGCTTCATGCTTTCCTGCTGATATTTCACACAAAATCCATTCTACCATGAATGGCTAGATTTGTAAAGGGGTTTTAAGCTTTATTTTCATTGCCAGAGAGGTTAAGAACGAGGGTAAAGGTGCTTCCGAGGCCGTACTGGCTGCTGACTGTAATTTCTCCACCCAATTGATGGGCCAATTCACACGCAATCGCAAGCCCTAAGCCATGACCACCTGTTTTCATATTGCGCGAAGTTTCGACACGGTAAAGGCGTTTGAAAATATTCTCCAAATCCTCTGGGGCAATCCCCTGTCCCTCATCGGTCACACTGATTGAAAGCTGGTTCTTCTCCAGCTTAGCCACCACTTCCAGCTTGGTTCCTGGGGCTGAGTATTTAAAAGCGTTATTGACCAGATTCACCAAGATACGAGAAAGCTTGGCATAGTCCCCTTCAATCCGGGCAGACTCTGGGATCACCTGCAAGTGGACATCTCGCTCCTCCTGCTCAATCAAGAACTGAAATTCACTCATGCATTCAATCAAGAGCTGATCCAGAAAAATGCTGTCTTTGCTGGTAGTTTCTACCTGATTTCTAGCTGTGTTTAGGGTCAAAAAATTCAATTCTTCAACCAGTTTATTAAGTCTTTCTGTCTGGCGTCCAATGGTTGCTAGATAATGGGCTTGTTCTCCTTCCTTGATAACCCCGTCCAAAATCCCTTCTACCGTCGCTTGGATTGAAGTGATGGGGGTCTTGATATCATGCGAAAGCTGGGCAATCATCAAGCCCTTTTCTCGTTCGCTTTCTTCCAAGGAATTAAAGGTGGCCTGCAAATCATGAGACATTTCATTGAAAGCTTGGCCTAATTGCTGAAATTCTACAGGTCCTTGAACCTCCAAATTTGCAGGAAAATCCTTATCCGCTACCCGCTTGGCATGTTCCTTGAGTTTGCCCAACGACGTAAATACCGGCGACAGGAGAAAGAGACTAATCCCAGCACCGACAAAGCTTGCGATTAAAGTCATGCCAATCAGGAAATAAATCTCACTTTCTTCAATTAACATTCGCTGTATTGCCCAAAAAACCACGATAATCGTTAGGAGTGTTGAAATGATATACCCCACTAAAATATAACTTTTTAATTTCATTGACTACCTCGTGATTTCTCAATTTTGTAGCCCAACCCCCAGACGGTTTTGATAGTGGGCGTTTCTGAACTGGCATGTTTAGCCAACTCCTGTCGAAGAGCATGAATATGAACATTCAAGGTATTGGTATCATCTACATAGTCTTCCTGCCAGACCTTTTCATAGAGGTCTGTCTTAGAGAAAACTCGCTCTGGATTGCTGGCTAAAAGCCATAGAAGTTCGAAGGATTTGACTGTCAAATCAAGCGCCACATCTCCGACTTGGACCTCATGACTACCGTGATTCACCCGTAAATCCCCGAGACTGACGACCTCTGTCTCACCTCCACGATGAAGGCGACGCAAGATATTGTGGACACGCAAAACCAGCTCACGTGGGCTAAAGGGCTTGGCAATAAAGTCATCTGCCCCCAAACTCAGACCGTAAATCTTATCCTGCTCGCTAGTCTTAGCTGTGATAAAAAGAAAAGGCTGATCTGGAGATTGATACTGGACCTCACTAATCAAATCATAACCATCCATCCGAGGCATCATGATATCTGTAATAATCAAATCAATCGCTTTTCGCTTGAAGATTTCCAAGGCCTCTACTCCATCATGAGCCACCAAAACCTGATAACCTGCCTGAACTAGATAGCGTTGATGAATATCTGTGATTTCTACCTCGTCGTCAACGAGTAAAATTGTCTTTCCCATCTGTCTCTCCTTTGAAAAAAACAGTGCTATACCACAATAGTATAACACTATTTTTATCTCTTTACGAACATTCTAAACGATATCTGGATTTTTCAAATCCTAGATAGAAAGTCTGTAGCTAGACTAGTCATTTTCCTCTTTTTTAGCTTTCAATCCGAGTCCACCTAGCAGTCCTGCCAAGGCTAATCCAAAGAATCCAAGAGTAGCCATTGATGTTTGGGCTTCACCAGTATATGGAAGCATGTCTTTTTGGTCTTTCATTTGAGCAGCCATCACCGGACTTGATACCTTGTTAGTAGACGCCATCTTGCTTTCATCAGACATTTTGCTTGGGGTTACCATAGGCTGGCTAGCATTCATGGTTTTATCCTGCTCTTTGTTAGGCATCATCTTATCCTGACTAGTAGCTGGCATTTTGGATTTCATCTCATTGAGGGACTTATACCCATTCAAGTTGACTGTCAAATCCTTAGTCGCTACGAGATTAGTCAAATCGGCCTTGCCGTCCTTCGCACCGTACACCTTGATGGTTGCCTTGTAGCTTTGTGTACCATTTTGTTTCAAGAGGTCAAGAAGCTCTTTGTCAGATTTGCCTTGGGTACCAGCCAAATCCACTTCATAGAAGTAAATGCCTTTGCCTAATTTTTCTACTGGTGGGAGAGCGGGATTTTTAGCTGAACCATTATCTGACCATGGAGCCTTGTCGGAGGCTTTCAAGATAAGGCGAGTCAACATACCGTCACCAGCAAAGAATTCGTATGGAATGACTTGGTTGACGCCGGCGGTGAATGGGCCTGGGAAATTGGCTTTGTCCAAGTAAGTAGCTGGGACATCCACTGTGTCTTTGGTGTTGTCAGCCACACCTTTCTGAACTTCGGCTGGGGTGGTCAAGCCATTCAAGTTGACTGTCAAATCCTTAGTCGCTACGAGGTTGCTCAAGTCTGCCTTGCCATCTTTTGCACCGTACACTTTGATGGTAGCTTTATAGCTTTGAGTGCCATTTTGTTTCAACAAGTCAAGAAGTTCTTTGTCTGATTTACCTTGAGTACCTGCCAAGTCCACTTCGTAGAAGTAGAGGCCTTTGCCCAATTTTTCTACTGGTGGAAGAGCGGGGTTTTTAGCTGAACCGTTGTCTGACCATGGAGCCTTGTCGGAGGCCTTCAAGATAAGGCGAGTCAACATACCGTCACCAGCGAAAAATTCGTATGGAATAACTTGATTCACACCGGCTGTAAATGGGCCTGGGAAGTTGGCTTTATCCAAGTAAGTTGCTGGAACGTCCACTGTGTCTTTAGTATTATCAGCTACGCCTTTTTGGACTTCAGCTGGAGTAGTTAAACCATTCAAGTTGACATCCAAATTTTTAGTCGCGACGAGATTTGTCAAATCAGCCTTGCCATCCTTCGCACCGTACACCTTGATGGTTGCCTTGTAGCTTTGTGTACCATTTTGTTTCAAGAGGTCAAGAAGCTCTTTATCTGATTTACCTTGAGTACCTGCCAAGTCCACTTCATAGAAGTAAAGGCCTTTGCCTAATTTTTCTACTGGTGGAAGGGCGGGATTTTTAGCTGAACCGTTGTCTGACCATGGAGCCTTGTCTGATGCTTTCAAAATCAGACGAGTCAACATACCGTCACCAGCGAAGAATTCATATGGGATGACTTGGTTGACACCAGCTGTGAATGGGCCTGGGAAATTCGCTTTATCCAAGTAAGTGGCTGGAACATCTACTGTGTCTTTAGTGTTGTCGGCTACGCCTTTTTGAACTTCAGCTGGGGTGGTTGCTGGTTGAGCTTCACTTGCTTCACGGTCTTGTCCAATAACTACAGGCGCAGGATTTGTCGCAGGTTTAACCGCATCTTCTGTTTCTTTCTTAGATTCTGGTTTTGCTTGCACTTCTTCTTTTGGCGCTACCACTTGGTCTTTATCAGCTACATTCACTTTTTCTGGAGAGTTTGTAGCATCCAAGCTTGCTTTAGGTGTTGAGTCTGCTTTCTCTGAAGGAAGAGCTGTATCAACTGCTTCTTTGAGAACTTCTACTGGTAAGTCGCTCTTTTCACTCACCGAAGTGGCATCTGGCACAACTTGAGCAGGGGTAGGATTGACTACATCGGCACGTACAGAACTTGGTTGACCAACTAGGACAAAGAAGCCACTGGCCACAACAACTGAGGCAACACCGACACTAAGACGGCGGATAGACCAACGAGTATATCTTTGATTTGGATTGAATTTCATAGGATTCTCCTTAGAGTTTTTCTTTATTTGATGACTCTAGTATAATCTCCTAAAATTAAAAAGGATTAAGAAAAAAAGTTAAAATTTTTCTTAAATCCCTCTTATAAAATACTTATATTAATTAAATCCATAAACAGATTTGGTAATTTGATAGACGACATTGGACAGTTTGCGGGCTGGCAGGACCGAATGTTTGGTCAAACGACTCAACATGGTCTTACGAATGGCCTGAAAAACCTCTGGATTTTCCTGCTGAATATAGGTCCACAGCTCACGTTTTTTGGCCAGATGCTCCGTTGTTCCAGCTCGGTTGAGCAGGGCACTGAAATCACCGTCGTAATCTCAATATGATTCAACAGATATTCTCGCATTTTTGGGGTGGCTCACTTGGGACAAATCAAGCTGGTCTACCAAGAGTCGATTGACCTTTGAGTTGCTGGTCAATGCGCTTAATCATCACTTGCTCATTGACAGACTGGTCCTCACGCCCAATCAAATAACGATAGAAATCGACAGGTAGATAGTACATGGTCTTGACCTGCTGAAGGGGGTAAAGACGAAGAGATTATCGACATAAAAGGTATGCTCAGGCAGTTGGAACTGACTCGCTCGCAACAAATCTGTCCGATAAATCAGCGAGTGCATCATGATATACTGACCTTTTTGAGAAATTTCCGACCTGATCCCAGCCAAAAATCTGCTGGACAGGCAAGACTGACTCGTAACTCATACTCTTCTTACGAGACTGGCCTTCCTTTTCATAGACAAAAATTGGTCACAAAGGCATCCACCTCTTGACCCCTCACTCTCAAGTTCCTGCAAGGTTTCCAAAAATTTTTCAGGTAGGCACGAGGGATCCACCCAGTCATCACTATCAACTACTTTAAAAATAACGCCCAGAAGCCTCTGCCAAGCCACGATTGACCGCACCCCCATGGCCTTTATTTTTCCTGATAGATGGCTCTAACGATGTTAGGATACTTGCTGGCTAAACGCTCAGCGATTTCCTGAGTCTGGTCCTGAGACCCGTCATTGATAATCAAAAATCTCAACTTGCTCACCACCAATCACTAGCGACTCCACGCAGTAATGAAGATAGGGCTGCGGCATTATAGCTAGGGATGGCGATGAGACAATAACTTCATAATCTACTCCTTTAGGGGACTGATTTTTTCTTATACTCAATGAAAATCAAAGAGCAAACTAGGAAACTAGCCGCAGATTGCTCAAAGCACTGCTTTGAGGTTGCAGATAGAACTGACGAAGTCAGCTCAAAACACGGTTTTGAGGTTATGGATAAGACTGACGAAGTCAGTTACCTATACCTATGATATCTACGGCAAGACGACACTAGTATGGTTTAAAGAGATTTTCGAAGAGTATTACTCTCTCTTGTCACTTCTTTCTATTCTACCATAAAGTCCAGACTTTGAAGGACTTTTATTAGAATACAAGGTGTTCTGCCTCTATTTGCTATCTTAGACATCAAAAAAGAGGGGAATCCCCTCCTTACGAATTTAGTTCTGCCAAGTCATCTAGATACTGGTTGTTAATGACTGCTAAAATATAGGCATCTGCCTTCAAGAGGTCATTAGGTCCAAACTGGACATCCAGCTGTGAATTTTCTTGTTCACGAAATCCTAGGACATTGAGATTATATTTGCCACGTAGATCTAGCTGGCTCAAACTTTGACCTGCCCAAACACTCGGAATTTTCATCTCCACGATAGACACATTTTTATCCAGCTGAAAGACATCAACATTGTTATGAAAGAGAATGGTCTGCGCTAGAGACTGCCCCATTTCATACTCAGGTGAAATCACCGAGTCAGCACCGATTTTTTCCAGCACCTTCTTAGCTGTCTGGCTTTTGACCTTGGCAATAACCCTTGGTACCCCCAAACTCTTACAGTGCATAACTGCAAGCACACTTGACTCCAGATTTTCCCCTGTTGCCACTACAACCGTATCACAGGTATCAATACCTGCAGTTCTGAGGAGTTCCTCATCTGTAATATCTCCAACTACACCACGCGCCAAAACTGGCTCAAATTGATTGATGTGCTCGGCGTGGTCATCGATGGCAATGATATTCATATCTTGCTTGGCTAGGGCCGTCAGGACACTACTTCCGAAAATCCCCAAGCCTAAAATTCCAATCGTACGATCTGACATCGTTCTTCCTTTCTTATCCAATACTAATATCTGCTTTCATATACTGAATCAAATCTTTCTTATCAGGCTGGTAATCCGCTAGACTAACCAGCAAGGTCAAGGGACCGATACGGCCGATAAACATGAGCACCATGACAATGCTGAGAGCTAGCTTGCCCAATTCTGGTGTCAGATTTGCCGTTACCCCAACTGTCGCAAGGGCTGAAATGGTCTCAAACATGAGGTAGATAAATCGCGGTGTTCCTTCTGCTGTAATTCCCAACAACATCAAGCCCAACAAGAAGGTCATCAAAAAGATAATGAAGACACTAAAGGATTTTTGGACTGTTCGAGCCTCAATGGTTCTCTGCGCAACATTGGCATGAGGTAAGCCCAGCAATTCACTACGCGCAAAGACCAACAAGACAAAGAAAGTCGTAATCTTGAGCCCCCCAGCCGTCCCTCCAGGCGCTCCTCCGAGAAACATCTGTAGGATATAGATAAACAAGGTCACAGGCCGAGCTTGAGTGTAATCAATAGAAGCAAAGCCAGCCGTTCTCATGCTGACGGTTTGGAAAAAGCTAACCAGCACTTTCTCTGGAACACTGAGATTGCCAATCGTTCCTGGATTGTGCCACTCCGTAAAGAGTGTGGATACTGTCCCAAACAGCAAAATCCCTGCAGTCAAGAAGAGGACCAGCTTGGTGTGGAAACGCAGACGACGTTTTTTCTTCTTGTCAAACTGGGTTGCCAAGTCAAACCAGACCATAAAGCCAAGACCACCCGTGATAATCAAGCCAGCAATGACCAGATTAATCAAGGGATCCGTCTGAAAAGCCACTAAACTGCTACTGCCGAAATTATCAAAACCAGCATTACAAAAGGCTGAAATGGCTAAAAAGATAGAGGTAAAAATGCCTCGTCCCCAGCCGAAACTCAGGAATAAAACGGAAACTTAGCAGGAAGGCACCCAAGCCCTCCACCAGAAAAGTCGTCAAAAAGATGGAGCGCATAAAGGCCTTCAGCGACCGAGTCTCCCCGTAACTAAAACTCTCCTGAATGGTTTCACGACTGCGAAGACTGAGCTTTTGCTTCCCCTGAATATAAAAGACCCCGATAAAGGTCATGAGCCCCAGACCACCAATCTGTATCAAGAGCATACAAATCAACTGACCCCAGACATTATAGGTAGTAGCCACTGGTTGCGTAAAAAGGCCCAGTCACACAGACCATGGACACCGTCGTAAAAAGATGGTCAAAATAAGTAGCCTGCGAACCACTTTGCCTGAACAAAAGGCAAACTCAAAAGAAGAGAGCCTATAAAAATAACTCCAGCGAAACTTAAAAAGATACGACGAGCTGGCGAAAGTCCACCCAAGGCCCTTTCAATTTTTTTCACAAATAATTTGAATAACATACATCCATTGTACCATAAAAAGAAGGAGAGTAGCTATATCTGAGAAGTTATCTCAAGGCAGAGTTCCAAGGCCTTCTCGAAAGCTTCTGAACCCCAGTCACGACTATCGTACTGGTCCAAGTCTGCTAAGGAATCAGCTGTGAACAACAATTCACCCCAGAGAACCCCACGCAGTTGGGCTACTGCCGCAAGCGCAGAACACTCCATCTCCACAACAGCACAGCCTTCTTCCTTGCGATAAGCCACCTTTTCAGCCGTTTCTCGGTAAAAACCGTCTGTCGTCCAGGTCATGACTTCTTCATAGGGAATCCCTCTGGCTTCCAAAACTCGCTCAATGGCAGCAATAGCCTCTGGCTGAATTTCCATATAACGAGAAGGTGCCACATAGTGATAACTAGCTCCTTCATCTCGCAGAGCGCGAACAGGGACTAGAAAGGCATTTTCCTCTATATCAGCTAGCACACCACAGGTACCAGTGGAAATAATCTGCTCCACACCATATCCAATCAACCAATCCATAAACTGGGCTGCTGGAGCTGAACCAACAGGAGCCTGAGCCAGACAGATCTCCTCGCCTTTGTAGTCCATGACATAAACTGGGTATGTCTTGGTGGCAGAAACAAATTCTCCTACACAGTCCGCTCCCTACTTCCCCCGCATAGCGGTCAATCTCCTCACCCTAAAAAGCATAGACACACTTCTTTGGCAAGTGCAAGTCCAGCCCCTCGTGATTGGGCATGATGACCGCCTGAGGGATTGTCATCAAACTCTAAAATGGGAATCGCATGTTTCTGAATCATAGCCTACCTCCTCTAATTTTGTACTATTGTATCAAAAGCTGCGTTAACAATTCTTCTTTATGAGCAACTTCAATGACATAGTAGGCTAAACCTGGCAAGCCTTGCTTACGCGGAGCCAGGCCTTTTTCCTCCCATTCGTTGACTGCTAAATGATGATGGTAATCTCCAGCTGCAATCCAACTAGCGCTAGGGCACACTGAATTTATCCTCTAATCCCAACACCTTTTGATAAAACTGGCTGGACTTTCGACTCATCCTTGACGAAAGATGGATATGTCCCATTCTCGTACCTCTGCTGGGATAAAAGGCTCTACTCTTTTCCCCAACTCATAGATGTCCTGCGCCGCAAGGGCCTCCGTCACTCCGATAATGCGTCCATCTTCTCGAATATCCCATGTGGAAACCGGCTTATCTCGATAAGAGCTCAATGCCATTTCCTCCAAATCCTCCAAGTAAAGAGCCTCACTGTAACCGATGGTCTGCACCGCCGACAGAGGAATCTGTAGATCTGTCAGGTGTTTCAAGACATCGCCAAAGCCTTTCGTGTCGGCAAGAGAATGGCCGAATGGTAAAGACCATAATGTTCCCTTTACTCGCCGCTCTCTTGTGCTTGAATCAGCTGTACCAAAGCTTTTTCCTACCAAGTCCCTAGAACTGACTCTGTCTCAGTTTGAGATAAGATTTCTAAACCAATGATTTGCTGATAAAAAGGCTGTTTGATTGCTAAAGTCCTTTTACATTTAAAACTGCCTCTGCCAAATAAATGTGCTCTTGTATTCATAGGTCATAAACGTTCTCTCTTTTTGTTGTAATATATCATTACAACTATTATATAATTCCAATCAGGAAAATCAAG
>BNJT01000983.1_pt1 | contig 10570 bp, 18 predicted proteins | sample 8540491 | NCBI WGS metagenome assembly BNJT01 (sample SAMD00202455, study PRJDB9452) | human saliva metagenome | host: Homo sapiens
TGGGTAAATTAATCGCGTATCCAGGTATTCAAATCCGTCAGTAGTTTGAGTATACACGCCGTAACGGTAACCTTATACGGCTTACACACGGTTTCTGTTTTCAGACGACCTCTACCAAATCGCCTCCCCCGACGGCGGCGCACGGCTGCTGTTCGCCGAAGTCGATTCCGACTGCGGCATTTACCAACTGGTCGCCCAACTCAACCGCAACGGCCGCCATATCCGCCTCTGCTACGACGACAACGGACTGTCGCGCAGCATTTACGACGGCAGCCACCTATTGCAGGAATATACCTACAAAGGCAACTACACCTATATCTACACCGAGCAAGACTGCTATGAACCCTTGGCCCAAGTCTTCTGCAACAACCAAGACGAAGAGCAATACCTCGCCTATTTCCACACCGACCACATCGGCACACCACGCGAGATGACCGACATCCACGGCAATCTCTTATGGTACGGAGGATACACCGCCTGGAGCCGTCTGAAAAAGGACGGGCGGGTTTACAAGAACACGCACCAGCCGTTCAGACTTCAAAACCAGTATTATGATAGGGAAACAGGGCTGCATTACAACCTGATGTGGTATTACGAGACTGAGGCCGGGCGGTTTGTGAATCAGGACCCGATTGGGTTGTTGGGTGGAGACAATCTTTATCTCTTTGCGCTGAATACAAGTGGATGGATTGATTGGTTAGGCTTGCATAGTGACCCTGACTTAGCAAGCAGAATGGCTAGAGTTGTTTCAAACCTAACTAAAGGAGATATAAGAAATACAACTCATGCAATTGCAAGAGTAACAACTTGATGGTTGTAGCCAAATCTGGATGGCCTCTGCAGGTAAAGGAGGACGCGTTAGACCAGCGCTAAGAAACGCCGCAGGTGCAGATGAGGTTATTAATAATCTACATCGCAGCAATAAGAATCATTTAAACGATGCAGAACGAAAATTGATGAGGGAAGCAAGAAAAAGAGGGGCAAAAATAGAATCAATGGCTGCAAGTAGACCTATGTGTGGCAGATGTCAAAAAGATGCTAAACGTATGGGTATACTACGCCGTGTAATTACCGCATTTAAAAAATAAGGATTTTTATGGAACCACTAGATTTATCAAATGAAATCTTATTAGAAGATATTTTAGATACTAATGAATATGCACGTTCTGAAAAAAGAAACTTGGTAAAAGCCGTAATAGAACATTTTTCCTCCACATTCTGTTATTTACTTTCTAGAATTTGTTGAAAATTCTACCCTATGAAAATAAATATTATGGGCATATTTTTTTAATAAAACAGAGAATAAAAATTTATCAATTTTTCTTTTTACCGATAATAAAGAATTCAAGAATGTAAAATTAAATCTAAGGCATAAAGACAGAAAAAAAGCTCACCAAAAAAAGATATTTTTAGCTTTGGACATCATTGATTTATTGTAAATGTAGTCTGCAAGCGTAGTTTGGATTACCAACGCCAGCAAGACGTAGCATATATAAAAACTTTTAATTCTGGTGTGGTGAGTGCAGTACATTCCTATGCGGTTTCTGCTTTTCAAACGATCTCAATAGGTCGTCTAAAATATTTGCTCTTTAACAACTTCGTCACTAGTCAACATAGAGGTCGTCTGAAACACAACTTTCAGACGACCTTTGTCGTGCCGTATTCAACCGCCGCTACACCTACGACAAAGCTGGCAACCTGATCCAAAGCGCCGACCAAAGAAGCAGCTCCATTACGTCTACGACAAAATCGGACGCATTCAGGAAGCCAGAAACAGCCAAACCGGCCGCAGCGAAACATTCGCCTTCGACCCCGCCCACAACATCCTTTCCGACAAAGCGTCCGAAGGGAGGGGTAAAGGCAGCAACGACCAAGACGAAGCGCAGTACCTCGCCTATTTCCACACCGACCACATCGGCACACCACGCGAGATGACCGACATCCACGGCAATCTCTTATGGTACGGAGAATACACCGCCTGGAGCCGTCTGAAAAAAGAATGAGCGGATTTACAAGAACACGCACCAGCCGTTCCGACTGCAAAACCAGTATTATGATGAAGAGACCGGACTGCATTACAACCTGATGCGCTATTACGAGCCTGAGGCCGGGCGGTTTGTGAACCAGGACCCGATTAGGCTGTGGGGTGGGGAAAATATTTATCAGTTTGCGCCGAATATGCAGAGTTGGATTGACCCGTTGGGGTTAATAAAAGCAAAAGTTATAGACGGAGTCTTATATATATTTAATAAATATAGAAAAAAATTCTGTAGAAGATAAAGATTTAAATAAATTTGTTGAAGCATGGAATAAATCGATAGCCGATAATGGAGGCTCTTTATCAAGGTGTGCTGTTAGTGATGAGACAAGGAAAAAGGCATCTCAAGCTGTTGCAAAACATAAAGAACAAAATCCATCTCTATATAAGAAAGGAGAGGTAGCTGGTCATATTCCAGATGTAGGCTGGGGTGGGAAAATAGATGGTCCATTTATGCCATTAAATAGCAGAGTAAACTCTTACATTGGGGGTAACGCAAGCAGTTCCAGTAGGAACAAAATATAGCTCAGTAAAATTGGTAAATTATATTTTTATAGAGGTTAAATTATGAATACCCAAAATTATCTTGAAGACACATTATTAAAAATTACGTAATATTAATAGCGCTAAATTAGAGTATCAAACTGGATACGAGATTAAAAAGATTCCAACTTTAAGAAAAGGGGTTTATAGAAACATCCCCCCGATGCTGTCTGTGAGGTATCGGCAATATTCATCAATCCTAGATGCTACACATGGTGATTGGCTTTCCATTAATGAGATGGAAAATTTATGGCTTCCTTATAAGCAGATAAATGATGAAAGGATAAGGGGTATAAAACGTTCTTTAAACTCAAATATCAAAGAATGGGATAACAATGCAGGAAGTATATTTCAACATGATAGATTATCCTTATTTGCAGGTAGTGCTTACACCTATGAGCAAGTTTATCTTTTATGGTTAGATGACTATATTGAACCACAAATTTGGGTATACGATGCCAATGGTAATTCACGGTTCGATACCTTTGACGATTATTTAATTGCCTTTTTAACAGGCAATTCATATGAACATAGTAAACCAATGATTTGGTAACTATCATCAAATATGGCAAATTAACCAACATAGCAAGCGTAGTCCATCTGCGTAGCAAACCTAGCCCACCTGTGTAGTGTGTATGCGTCCCACACGCACGCGGTTTCCGCCTTCAGGTAGCCCCTAGTAGGCTACCTGAAAGCGCAGTTTTAACGCAGTTAAAAAAGTGCAGGCTGCTTTTCAAAGCCCCAAAACGGTTCAAAAGCAGCCTACACATTTTAAAGCAAGCCCAAGTCCCGCACAAAACCTTCAAATTCTGATGTTAGGGTGTGTGCGGAAAGCACGCACGCAGTTTCCTCTTTTCAGACGGCCTCAATCCGTTCTTTGAGGCCGTCTGAAATATTGGTTCTTTCGCCAGCTACCCAACGGCGAAAACCAATATTACCAATACGACCTCGAAAACCAACTCGTCCGCGCCGAAATCAAAAAAGCGGCGGGCAACACCGAAATCTGGACATACGCCTACGACCCGTTCGGCAGACGCCTCTCCAAAGAACGCCAAGACAAACTCGCCTGGACGAGTACCGACCCCAAAACGCACCCACTTCGTCTGGGACGGAACGCGATTACTTCAGGAGTACACCTACAAAGGCAGCTACACCTATATCTACACCGACCAAGACAGCTACGAACCGCTGGCGCAAATCTTTGACAACGCCAAAGACGGCAAACAATACATCGCCTATTTCCACACCGACCAAATCGGCATACCGCGCGAGATGACCGACATCCACGGCAATCTTCTGTGGTACGGCGAATACACCGCCTGGGGTCGTCTGAAAAAAGATGAGCGGGTTTACAAGAACGCGCACCAGCCGTTCAGACTGCAAAACCAGTATTATGATGAAGAGACTGGACTGCATTACAACCTGATGCGCTATTACGAGCCTGAGGCCGGGCGGTTTGTGAATCAGGACCCGATTGGGTTGTTAGGTGGATATAACCTGTATCAGTTTGCGCCTAATGTTCAGGCTTGGATTGATGTTTGGGGATTATCTATCCTTTCAGAAGTTCAACAAAAAGTAAATTTTATTCTTGAAGAACATTTGCCCGATATTAGAAAGATTGATCCTAATGCAAGTATTGGATACCGAGGGAGCGTTGCAAGTGGAATGAGTAAGGCACATGATCCAAAACAAACAAGAGCATTTAACCCAAGAAGTTTTGATGTTGATGCTTTTATTATAAGTGATTTCTTAGCTAATGACCCTAAGTTCTCAAATAGGCGTAGAGATGCAAATAGGATAAACGGAATGAGTGAAATAGAGTCTTCTATTGATAAGAAATTGCGATCGGCATTTCCAAATAATGACTTTAAAGGAGAAAATTTGGATTTAGGATTTTCAAAACCCACGAATTAGAAGACTTGGCAAGAAAAGGCGATATTCAAAAACATATAGGTAAGTGTTCTTGGGAGGCATAAATTATGGAATATCAAAAAATACTTAGTATTGTTCTAACAGATAATATTAGTTTTGAGGATATTACAAATAAAATTGCATTTGCATTTAATATTAAATTACAAACAGTAAATGATGATGGTAGATTGTTATCTGTAGGAGAAACTGAAAAATATAAAGTTATTATTATAGATAAATATGATGATTTAAGTGATTTATTGTGTGATGAAAACCATGTTTTAGATATAGAGGTGTATAAAGATATTTATCAAGAGAAAGAAATCCTGGAAGAGGAAATAATTAGTATCCTAAAATACAATAAGATATCATGGGAGAGAGGAATATGGATTTCAGCAGATGCTAATAACGGATATAGGGAAATTTTTCCCAAAAAAAACTAAATCCAGTGTGCAAGTTGGCTGAGACAAAAACCAATAAAATCGTAAGGTTGTCTGAAAATTAATTTTCAGACAACCTTTGTCATACGGCAGTTAGTTACTACACCTACGACGCCCTGGGCAACCTGATCTACCGTCAGCTGCCCGATGGCGAAAACCAGTATTACCAATACGATCTCGAAAACCAACTCGTCCGCGCCGAAATCAAAAAGCCCGCCGGCAATACCGAAATCTGGACATACGCCTACGACCCGTTCGGCAGAAGGCTTTCCAAAGAGCGCCAAGACAAACTCGCTTGGACGAGCACCGACCCGAAACGCACCCACTTCGTCCGGGACGGAACGCGATTACTTCGGGAGTACACCTACAAAGGCTGCTACACCCATCTCTACACCGACCAAAACAGCTACGAACCCCTAGCCCAAGTCTTCCATTTGGGGTTAAAAGTCAAAATATTGACTTATATACATATCTTAAAACCAGATAAAGTTACTGATGTTAAAGAGTTAAAACGCCAGATTAGAGGGCAAATTAGGGAATTTAATAAAATTTTAAAAACAGAGGGTCTAAAAGGTTTGCAAGAAAGAATTAGGAATTTTAGAGATGACCCAACTATAGAAGCGAGAGGAAGAAGGTACACAAGTGATAAATGATCTGCAGGAGAGGGTATGGTATGGTTACGTGAACCAGATATGTGTGCAGGTGGTGCTCCCGAGAGTGTCGATAGAAAGGGAAAAGCCGAGAAAATTCGATAATTGGGCCTAATTCAAGTAGAATTTCTGATGAAATATTGAAATTAAAACCATCTGACGAAATAACTAAATTTAGGTCTAAATTAATTTTGAAAGATAACCTTGAGGTAAAAATATGCATTATGAAGAATTTAAATCACTCTATCAAAAAAATTTAATAATGATAGTGATAAAGAAAAATTTCTTACAAAAATTATGTTGATGAGGATATGTCTGAGGAATTAGCAAACTTTCTTTTGGATATTGGCCTGAATTCAAAGGAGTCTGATCTTTCTCGGAATGAGGCATTCAAAATATTGAGAATATATATAGGTGATTTTGACTATAGTGAAATATTTAAAAAAATAATTCATTTTGCCAATAATGTTAACGAAGATATTTACCTTCGAGTTGAGGCACTGAGTATTTTAAAAAAAGAGCACCAATAACTGGTAATGAAGCAGAGTTTGCAATGAGTGTTCTCGAAAAAAATGAAAAATGAGTTAATAGCTAGCGCTGCACTCCAAGTCTTAACATTTTATCGAAAATTACCTTTTGTAAAATTAATTCTTCGTCAACTAATTGAAGATAAATCTGCTTTTGCTGAAGATGCTCAAATAGCTTTTAGATTCAGATTAGCAAGCCGTAGCGTGCGTGCCTTTAAAGCACGCACTCGGTTTTTAGTTTTCAGCAAGCCGTAGTCCGGACAAAACCTTCAGTCCTGACGTAGGGGTGTGTGCGGTACGCATGCACACAGTTTCTGTTTTTTTCAGACGACCTCACAATCTTCTTTGAGGTCGTCTGAACCATTTGTTCTTTAACAATCTCGTTTCCGAAGACGAGCGTTTCTACGTCAACCGCCTCACCTCCGTCACCTTCAACGGCAAGGAACTGGTGCGCTACGACTACGACGGCTACAGCATCCACGACAATCTCTTATGGTACGGCGAATACACCGCCTAGGGGTCGCCTGCAAGGAGGAACGGGTCTATCGGAACGCTCATCAGCCGTTTCGACTGCAAAAACCAGTACTTCGATGAAGAGACGGGGCTGCACTATAACCTGATGCGCTATTACGAGCCTGAGGCCGGGCGGTTTGTGAATCAGGACCCGATTGGGTTGTTGGGTGAGGAGCATCTTTATCAATTTGCAGATAACGCTTTGGTTTGGTTCGACCCGTTGGGATTGAAAAAAACCTACGCGCAGCGCTTGGGTACTGCCGACGAGCGCAGGGTAATGAAATATCTGGAAGGTACGGGATACAAAAAAGCCTTCTCTATTCAAAATGCCTCCGGAAACGGCTTGGATATTGTCGCATTGAGACCGGATGGGAAATATGACATATTTGAAGTTAAAAGCTCTAAACGTGGAAAATTTAAACTAAGCGAAAGACAGCAGAAAGGCGGTAAATGTTTTGCTGAGCAAGTGTTGACGGAAGATGTAACGGATAAGAAAAAAAGGCGGATATTTTATGAAAGGCTTAGACGGCAAAAAGACGCCTCTTGATAAGAAGAATGCGCAAGAGATATTTAATAATATAGATAAAACTGAAACTGTATTTGTCGATATGAACAGCAAATTTCGAGCAACCCGCATGACATTCGGTACATGGTAATCAATATAAATATAGGAGTAAAAAATGAGCAAAAAACCCACCGCCGCCATGAAACGCGCCCTTAACGACATAATTGAAAATGTTACCGTTACCAATGACGAGGACTACCAACACAAACACGGCTATCTGGACGAATACATCCGCCAAGGCATTACCCTGTTCACCGACCGCTGGTATGACGACTTTTGGGAGAAGGACTGTGAAGTCAGCTACACCGCCACCGAAGTCATCTATGATTTGCATCTTGAATTGTGCATCCCGCTTGCCGAATTCCTGCAAGCTCCAAGCGAAAGCCTGTTCCGCGCCATGATGGCAAAAGCCTATTTCCTTACCATGGGCTATGTACGCCACCACCTCACCGGCAGACCGCGCATTCCCTATATCAGCGTAAGCAATAGCTACTTCGCCTTCCTCGCCTCCCTCTTTTTCAGCCGCGACGAACAAGCCCTCAGCTTCGCCGCCCTGCAAACCATCATTGCCAACCCAGACGAATGCATCCGACCGCAGGAAACCGATGCCGCCCGCACCCTCATCCCCCTGTCGTTCCGCCTCGCCCAAGACCATCTTGCCCTGCCGATTGACCAAACGCAGGCAGATTTGTTCGCCTTCTCCGAACTCTATCAAACCGCCTACGCAGGCTTTGACAGCAGCGACGCCGAACAGGTGAAACAGATTTTCAACGACCTCGCCGACTATCACATTCAGCAAAGCCGCACCGACAAAAACCGCTACCCCGAATTTGAATACCCGCTGGAACAATGGATGCCGTGGGAAATCCTCGCCCTGCTGCGCCTGCGTACGCAAAAAGGCTTGGACAACAGTATGATTAGCCACCCGCTGATTACTCCGTTTCTCCCCTTTGTCGGCTTAGAACTGGGCGGCTTTTTCGACGACGCGCAAAAAAACCTGCGCCGCGCCGTGTTCAAAGAATTTGGTTACCAACCTATTGTTGATTTATAAATATCTGTGGCAACAAGCGTGCGTTGGGTGGCTAAACTCAACCCAAAGCAGCCTGAAATCCTTGTTTCCCTGTTTTCAGCAAGCCGTAGCCCGCACAAAACTTTCAGTCTTGACGTAGGGTGTGTGCGGTACACACGCACGCGGTTTCTGTTTTTCAGACGACCTCAATACTTCTTTGAGGTCGTCTGAACCATTTGTTCTTTAACAATCTCATTGGCAGTTAACATAGAGTAGAGGTCGTCTGAAAACCGATTTTCAGATGACCCCTACCAAATCGCCATCAGCATCACCGACCCCGCCGGTTACACCACAAGCTACGGATACAACGCCCAATGGCTGCCCGAAACCATTACCGACGCCTTAGGCAAAACCCGACACCTACACTACGACACCCTCGACCAGCTCGTCTGCTTTACCGACTGTACCGGCGAAACCACCCGTTTCGGTTACACCGAATACGGCGATCTCGAAACCGTTACCGATGCGCTGGGCCATACCACCCGACACCACTACGACGCAGCGGGCAACCCCGTCCGTACCGACTATCCCGACGGCAGTCACGAAACCTTCGAATACGACCGCCTCAACCGTCTGACCGCCCACATCGACGGACTCGGTGCCAAAACCGCCTACGAACTCGCAGTGGACACAAACAACAGGTGGTCGTGGTAGGGCAGATACTATTAGAGAGAGCATGAGAAAAATGGTTATCAGGGAGAACCTATTGATGTTGTTGAGATGGGTGAAGGATTAGTTACTCTTGACCATGCTCGTGCAGCAATTACATTGGAGTTAGGTATTGGCTCAATTCCTGTTAGAGTGCATGGAATAGATGAGTCATTACCATCGAGTATGACTGGTAGGTTCGGTGATTCAATCATTTGGGGAGAGACGGTTGCCTATAGATCAGAGAATCAAAATCCTAAATTACCTCCATTGGGTACTACAACACCCCTAGTCTTCCAAAGCCGAAAAAATGATTCAAGGAGTAAGTTATGAATAATTATCAAGAGTTGTTACCTACTGGATATCAATGGGTGAAAAAAAGCAGAGTATTTTTTTGGTTATGAACCATTTTCACAGCTTCAACCATGGTATCTGCTTTCAGAAGAAAAAATTTTTTGGGTACATAAAAATTGGAAAACTGATAAAAAAATATTAGTTTTTGCCCAGAGACAAGATTATGATTCTTTGGCGGGAATAAATTTTGATGAAAATTTAAATGAGTTTAATGAAATATATTTAATTCAGGGTTGGGCTCCTGAAGGATTTGAAATTATAGAAACGTACAAAACATTTTGGGAATGGTTTAAATCAGTAATTGATGATATACAAGAGTGGGTTAAATTAGAATAGGAATACATAAAACATTAGCCGTTTAAGAAGCTGTAGCCCGCATGAAACTTCCGGTCCTGATGCAGGGTGTGGGTGGTACGTACGCACGCGGATTCTGCTTTTCAGACGACCTCAATACCTTCATTTAAGGTCGTCTGAAAGAGGACGAAAAGTCTATTGGAACGCGCATCAGCCATTCCCGGTTGCAGAGCCAGTGTTACGACCAAGAGGCGGGGCTGTACTATAACTGATACGGTATTATGAGCCTGATTATGGTAAGTTTATGAATCAGGATCCGATTGGGTTATAAGGTAGGTGATAAACGTATAAAATCTATTGCAGGAGGTCAAGCAGATAGAATAGCTAAGGATATATTAAAAACGCCTAGCGAAACAACTAAAATTACTTATCAATTAAAATTAGAAAAAAATAGATTAATACAATACTATGACATTGTATTTAAAAGGGATTTAAGAATGAAAAGCATAGAACGTTATAAAAATTTGGGCGATGGTGGAAAGATGGATTTGCTTGATGATCTTAGTGGTAATCCGTCTGTAGAATTTTTGAATTATTTGGAAGGAGAGCTATTTTTCTATAGATGTAGATGAATTTGTAAAAAGTTGAAATATTAAAAATTTTTTTATCTAGATTTCGGCATGATAATAGAGAAACAAAAAGATAAAAATAGTAAAAACTAATAGTAGAAAGCTACCTAGATAATGAAGAGATGACCTTGTCTATTGCGGCACAGGAGTTAATGTCTTTTGATTTAGAAAAAAAGATAATTTCAGACAAATATCTGATTTATTGTTAGATAAAGAATATCAAAAATATGGACATGGTTGACTTAACATCATCATTAATTAGATTATTGTGTACAAAAAAATAGAGGTGGTAGTTCTGATGAGTATTTTTCAGGAACTAGAAAAAAAATAGATTCTTATAGAGAAGATATAAAAAAATATGGAAAAAAATTAACAAAAAAATTATCAAG
>BNJT01000720.1_pt1 | contig 10563 bp, 8 predicted proteins | sample 8540491 | NCBI WGS metagenome assembly BNJT01 (sample SAMD00202455, study PRJDB9452) | human saliva metagenome | host: Homo sapiens
CGATCCACGGAAATTTTTATGTGACGACCGACCCGAATTACCAGTAGGGTGACTCGTGGCTATTGGTGAATCACCAATAGCCTCACGAAGAAGGCGTATAGCGAGACGATATTAGCAAGCGTCCCCACCTGTAGCTGTGACTACGGGTGGGGACGCTTATTTATGGGTGCTGATGCGCCCACGGTAGGTCGCATCGACGACCTACCGTAGGTTTTTCAGCGACTCTACCGTGGGTCGCAAAAAGGAGGTGACCTTTTCCTCAGTGAAACGCCTCAAGATTCCTCGCCCAAAGCTTCCTAGTCCAAGACGTATACGTTCCGTGCGCAAAACGTATACGTCTTGATCACGAAAGGGTATACCCTTTGCCCGCCAGCCTTATTTTTCCTAGCTTTGCACGTCGTCAAACTCAATACAAACGATTATGGAATATAAGATTACACAGATGGTTGGTGACGAGTCTTGTCGCTATGTGTTAGCAAATGGAGGACACAAGCCTTTAGTTGTGATCGGTGTTAATCCGAGTACAGCAAATGAGTCGAAATCTGATCAGACAATGAGGAAGGTGATGGGGTTCGCAGAACGGAATGGCTATGATGGGTTCGTGATGCTCAATCTTTATCCTCAGAGATCAACAGACTTCTCAGGTGTGCACGGAGAGAGAAACGAAGGACTTCACCAGAAGAACCTCGAGGCAATCAGGAGCTTCTTTGAGACCCATAATCAGCTCGATGTCCTTGCCGCTTGGGGGAAAAAGATAGGTAAAGCGATCTTATCTGAAGGATTGCTTACGGGATATTGTTTCAGTTCTTCAGGAAGGGGAGCGAAGGGTTACGTGGATGCAGATTGGTGCCTTGACCAATACTGGCCATCCTAGGCATCCATCTCGCCCTGGTTACAATTGTGGACTGGGCACATTTGATGTCGTACGCTACCTTGAGAAAGGGAGGTAATAGGATCGGGCTGCCTTCGCTCACAAGCTGAAGTCATCCCATCGATATAAAGCAGCATCTCCACCCTGCAGCCGAGGCTACGGGTGGGGACGATACTTTTATAGAGGCTTATGGGACGGAGAGCCTTAGCCCAAGCTGTAGGTGTGGACGCTGGCGCCTTGGGCGGAGGGTAGGTAGTTGATGCCCCACCAGCACATCTGCAGGAGGATGAACGAGATGAAGAGCCCCCAGAGCGCTGCACGGCGGTAGCGGTCCGAACGGATGCGCACGTGGATATAAGCCAGATAGGGCAAACCATGTGGCAGCAGCCCAAGTCTCCTTAGGGGTCCCACGCCCAGTAGTGCCCCCCAGGCTTCCTTTGCCCAGAGTGCCCCGAAGAGAATACCGACAGTCATGAACGCCCAGCCGACCTGTACGAGGTTGTCGCAGATATCCATCTCGTGATCGTTGATGGGTGACTTCTTGAACCACAGTAGGTAGGCCGACATCAGTGCAGCGGCACCCAGCACGGCGTAGGCGAACATATAGACGATGACGTGCGGAGCGAACCATGGGCTCTGCAGCGCTGGCATGAGCGTCTTGTTGTGGATGTCGGGGTTGACGATATTGATTGTGGTGAAGACGCCTGCCAGGATGGTGCTGAAAGGCAAGGATCCAAGGGTAGCGCCAGCGCGAATAGACGATCAGCCCCGCCGTGGGGAGGAAGAAGGCGTACCACAGGCGGGTCTCACCCATCGTGCGAAGGGGTGGGCGCTCCAGCGACATCCATAGCCCGAGGATGAAGGCGAAGTAAACGAGCAGCCCTGCAGCGGTGAGGAGATAGGTCGGTAGTGGACGCTTTTTCCAAGCCGTCCAAGCACCACCCGCCCACAGAAGGAGGGCAGGAATAGCGAAGAATATGAAGGAATCCCAAGTCATGAGGATAGAGTTGATAGGGTTGGGGTGAAGAAGCAGAAGGGGTAGGGGAGCTTGTCCGTGAGCCATTGGAGCGGTGCGCGCTTGGGGTAAGGACTTTCCCTACACTCAGGTCGCCTTGCTTAGCGGCGGCGCTTCTGTGCTGTGATGAAGGTGAGGATAGCGCCAGCCAAGAGTAGATAGATGCCCACATAGACGGCGGGGAGCCAAGGGTCCTTGACGAGCTCGAAGGTGCTGGTCTCGCTCCAGCGACCCATCGCTTCATCATAGCTGAGCTGGTAGATCTTCCATCCGTCGACCGTCACGGGCTTGTTGACCTCGACGGTGGCGACGATGTTCTTCTGCGTCTGCGTATAGATATGGATGCGTGAGGCGTAGCGCTCGGGTTCGCGGCGTGCCATCACGAGGCTCAGGTCCTTCGTGAGCTTGAGCTCTTGGAAGGGGAAGAGGTAGCTACCGCAGGTGACCCATCCGATGATGGGCTTGCCCACTTCCTTGCCATTCTTCATCGGTTGGGCCTCGACGAGGAGTGCCGTCACAGCGCCCGATGAGCCCCACTCCACGTACTTCGTCGTGTCGGCCGTGATGACGGGGAGCAGCGAGGGGATAGTTCTTGTGTACACGGATGCGCCACTGCGACAGCATGCCTTCCTGGAAGTGCTTATCGATAAGGACGATCTGTGGGTTCTTCTCTGGTATGGACTTCCCTGTCTTACTATTGATGAGGAGGAGCTTGGGGGGGTATTCGTCGATGGTGAACTTCTCCAGCTGGATGGCCAGCGGGAGCTCCATAAAGCCCTGATCGTAGGTGGCACGCCACTCGGGCATATCGGTGGTAGCCTTGAGCTTCACACGCTCCATATCGGCGCTGCCGAGCGTCGCAGCGACGATGGCGATGAAGAGCCCGATGTGGGAGAGCAGCGAGGGTACCTCTCTCAGGCGGAAGTGTAAGATCTGTCGTATCGCAATGAGCCCCACGATGCCGGTGAGGCGGGCATAGATAAGCACGAAGGGCCAGAAGGACAGCATTCGTGTGAGCCCAATGGGGTCGATGGCTCGCTCGTGGGGGGCTACCTGACGGGTGAGCCCCATAGCTACGGTGAGTATAGCTGCGTAGATGAGTGTGGGGACAGCCGCCTCGACAGTGAAGAGGAAGGAGAAGAGGCGGACCCGATGACGTAGCGCGTAGATGATGACGAGCAGGAGGAGGTAGAGAGCAAGGACGATGGCATTCAGCGGGAAGGCGAAGGCTGACCAGTCGATCGGGCCTGCCGTGTACTGCAGCAGGAGCCCAACGAGGATCAGGCCTGCGCCAGTGACGAAGCCTTCTCTCATTTTCCAGAGTGCGTTGAACATAGACGGGGAAGCGGTTGGGGTTGTATCGAAAGCGCGGCGGCAGACGATGAGGTCTGTCGCCGCGCTGAAGTAGGGATACTTAGATGTGTGTCAGGGCAACAGGCTTGGCTTAGAGCTCGATGAGCTTGCCTTGTGCCTTAGCCGACTGCACCCACTTAGGTACGACGGTCTTCATGAACTCTGCCTTATCAGCCTGGAGCTTCTTGCCGTCAAGGCCGATGTAAGCCCAAGCCTTTTCCTTCGTGGAGATGTCAGGCATGGGGACGTCACCAGAGAAGCCGTGGCGTGCCAGCACCTTGGCGATGGCAAGGCGAGCTTCCTGAGCATAGCCGAGGCTCTGACCGAGGATACGCGTCACTTCCTGTGGTGCGTGGAAGGAAGCACCGTGGCTGGCGACAGCGAAGTCCCAGCGCCACTGGCTCTTGCGGATAGCCTGCAGAGCGTCCTTCATCTCGGCTTCGGTAGCGCCGCTATCCCAAGCGTACTTAGCTTCGATGTGGGCCTTAGCGAGCTCCTTCTCTACGCGGTTGCGCACGTCATTGGCCATACGCTGACGTTCGTAGACGTTCTGACGGAGCGTCTCGGCATCCTCGCGGTGGCAGGTCTGGCAGGTCTTATCGATCTTCGCCAGAGGGCTGGTGATCTGGTGGTCAGAGTACTTCACGCCACCTTCGCTCACGTAGGGCATATGGCAGTCTGCGCACGATACGCCGCGCTGGCCGTGGATACCCATACGCCACAGCTCGTAGTCGGGGTGCTGAGCCTTGAGGATAGGAGCGCGAGAGATCTTGTGCGTGTAGTCGGAGTAGTTCATCTCGTCGTAGTAAGCCTCGATCTCCTCGACCGTGAAGCCCTTGTCGTGGGGGAAGGTGAGGTACATGCCATCGCCCCTTGAAGTAATACTCGGTGTGGCACTGAGCGCAGACGAGCGAGCGCATGTGCTGGTGGGACTGCTTGGAGACGTCTTCGCCACGACGCTCGAAGGCTTCGTAGAGGGCAGGGGCGTGCGGGCTTGAGCTTCATGGTGCGGGCATCGTGACAGTCGGAGCAGCCGATGGTGTTCACGATCTCGGATCCCCACTGGCTCCAGGGAGCCTTGTAGAACTCAGCGATACCCTTCTCCTTCATGATGCGGGGCACGTCGGGGCCCTTACATGTCCAGCAGGTACCGGGCTGGATATCCTTGTTGCCGTTCACGCCAGGGGAGCCGGTACGAAGGATCTCGTTCATGTCTTCGATAGCGTGCTTGTGTCCACGAGGCGTGTTGTACTCCATAGAGAAGGAGTAGCCGGCCCATAGCACGACCATCTCGGGGCGGGCAGCGAGCACGTCGACACGCTGCGAGCTATTGAACTCACCCTGGTAGGTGGTGTCGGCGGTCTTGAGCCACGTCTGATATTCACGGGGGAAGTCTTCGGCGAACAGCTCGTTCTGTGCCACGATAGCGTCCTTGAAGATGTGCTTGCGGTTGTTGTAGATGCTCACCACCTCGGCGCGGCGCTCCAGGAGTGAGGAGACGATGAGTCCGAGGACGAAGACTACGACCATAGAGCCTCCGAATAGGAGCCATCCCTGCCAACGTTTTTAATTGTTGTGCCATGATTTTTAGTCTCTTTTATTTGTTATTCTGATATTATGCTTGCGTGGTGAGGATGCTTAGTTCAGCATCTTCTGCAGCCAGTCGGGCACTGGCGAGTCGGGCAGGGGTACTTCGGCCCCTGGGCGTCGAGGAGAGGGAGTTCATCCTGCCGTGGGCCACATCGCGGTGGCAGTCCCAGCAGGCTTTCCCTTCGTCGCACTTGGCGTCCATGTAGGTGATGCGCCCCGTGTTGACAAGCTCGGTATTGAGGGTGGCGTGGCAGCGCACGCAGTTTTCCATGATTACCTCAGCGCTCTCGTCGATGGCTTGGATGGCCTGACGCTCTTGGCGCGTGACGAACTTGTAGACGTGGTTCATACCGTCCTTCCCCTTGAAGAAGTATTTGCGGAAGACGTTGTCGTGCGGTACGTGGCAGTCGTTGCACGTGGTGTTGCGGGCGTGGGCGCCGTGCATCCACGTGGCGTAGTAAGGAGTCATGATGTGGCAGTTGACACAGGCCGAGGGGTCATCTCCTAAGTAGGTGTGGAACCCTAAGCAGATAGAGGAAGAGCCCACCTAAACCCACCACAACGCCACACACGAGCAGCATGGCCACCTTGGCGCGGTAGCTCAAGCGCGGTAGTCGTTGGAGGAATCGGTTCATTATCATGAGGTCTAAGTGATGAATACGTCACAAATATAATTAACTTTTTCTTTGCTCCTACAGTCGATTTCTTTAGCTTTTTTTAAGGAAGCTACTTCGTTGGTATTCTGCAGCGTTAAGGTGTCTGAAGGATGTGCTCTTTTTATTGGTGATAAATGGGTGGGGAAGTGTGAGGGTACGCCCCTCCCCAATACAGGGTTTCCTGTCTCTACGGGAGGGTGGTGTGAACCTATATTGGTCGGTGGGCTGCCCTATGTGAGTATGTGGTTAGAGCTGTATAGGATAGCGCAGAAAACTATATAGCTTTGTGAAGTGACCTATATTAGTTTGTTGCTCCGCGTAGGGATAAAAGTTGTGGACGAGTGGCAGATAAGTTTGGACTACGTACGTGGTTCTAATATCTACGTGCGTGGATATTTGAATTTATGTGCCTGGTCTTTAAGACTACGTACATAGATAGAAGAAACCACTGCGTGAAGGCGCTTTTTTTCTTCACGAGAACGATGCTTTTCCCTCCGCTGTATAAGAGGAATACTCGCGACAAGGCGAAGGGCTTGAGTATCACTTCGGAGAGGTACATCGGGGAGCTGGGCGTGCGATGCCGAGAAGCATTGCGTCGGGGCTCGCTGTATGGGGGGCAATGAAATGCGCTTGATTCTACGATAAGAATCAAGCGCATTTAACTCTGTTTCTTGAGAGAGTTGTTAGGCTAGCTATTATAGTCTATCGTCGATATATTGGGGATTATCGGACTGTGACCAGTCGTAGCCTTCTGGGACTAGATCTCTGTGTAATAAGATGATCTCAAGTCTCTTGAGGATTTTGCGAAGTTCATCTAAGTCCTGCTCTCTTTCAAAGCGGAAGGATATAACCTTCCCAGTTTGATCCTTGCAGAGGATACCAAAGGAAAAGCGATGTTCACCGTTCCAAATTTTTGAGTCCTATAGGCTCAATATTTGAAGTGTCAACTCCTTACCTTTTAGGTACGTACGTAATTCTCCGATGGCATTCTCGTGACCATCAGCTGCAGCCGTTCCAGCCAAGTCTCCGTACTGGACATTTGCAATCCATTCTTTTGTTGTTCATAGTAATGTATGTATTTAAAAATTACAACGGTAAAAGTAAGGTTTTTGTCTTGGATTGCAATATGTTGATAGAGTTAATTTATATCTAGTATCATGGGGCCCTTGACTGTCATATCGTTGGCTACTTGAGCGGGCGGCGATCTTGTCGCCGAGGACGCGGATGGTGTATGCCAAAGGAAGAAATGTTCTCTGTTTAATTGTTGTACCTTTATTCAGAGCAAAAACTTATCGTTTATGGAGAGCAGATACAATAGATTCTTTATCGGGGCAATCGTCCCTCTTTGTCGTTGGCTTCCTCACGGGCTGTGCACGCCACGTGTCCCGACTGTCCAGGTGAATAAGGACCTTCGGGCATACAGCCACGTCTACATCCCAGCGACCCAACCTGTAGCAGGAGACTTCGGAGAAAAAAACGATCGAGTCGGTCAATCCCCGCGACGTGCTGGTCGCTGGAGTCTTTCGCTAAGAAACGGCTTTTATCGTCCTACCCCAGCGTGGATGAGCGATTGAAATCCAAGACCCTGATGGTGAGCTATGGGCAAAAGCGGTACGCCGGGCGTGTCTTGTTAGCGCCTATGCGAAAGAGGTAACTATCCAGTTGGTGTCGGCTGAGACGGGCGAGTTGGTAGCGACTGCGACCGCTGAGGGGTTGGGTGTTACGGAGGTCTGACAGAGGTCGAGGCACGCCATCACGAGAGCCTTTGGAGGCGCTACTCAAATAGTCCAGCTGTAATAAGGCCTTCGGGCCTCTTGACCTAACAAAAAGCGAATCGCTGTAGGAGCATCTCCTGCAGCGATTCGCTTTTTGTGTGGGCGTCATGGCTACTTGAAGCGGGCGGCGATCTTGTCGCCGAGGACGCTCGCCGTATCAAAGATGGAGTAGCGCAGGCCGATCTCGTGAGGCAGCCCGGTCTTCACCCGATAGGTCTGGAAGATGTGTCGGCTGATCTCCTTGCCCAATGCCTTCTCCGGCACTAATTCCTGATAATTGATGCTCATCGCTCCTGTTTAACTTTATCGCCGCCAGCCAAATCGTAGCTCATCGGCGCCTTTGCAAAGGTAGTGAAAAGGGGAGGGAGTGCGGGGAAAGCCTCAGGGAGGGTGTCACGCTCCCTGAGTAGACTCTCTGCCTTGTGATGACTTTGATGACAGAAGCATCCTGTACAGATAGCTGAGTAATCCTACCTACCTCTGATGTGCAGGCCATCCTGTCTCATTGATCGTGTGGGGGCTCCTTTGGCTTGGAGGAAACTTGACTACCTTTGGAGCGGTGACGTTTTTTTGCATCTCCATAGATTTACTAAAGGTTTTACATCTCAATTCGCTCAAATGACAAAGCTTTATTATACCCTGCTGGTACTCCTCCTCTCTGTGACCACGCTCCTCGCACAGCAAGGGACGGTCGAGGGGAGAGTCTATAGTATGAAGAGCAATAACCCATTAGAGCTCGCTACCGTACGAGTGCAGGGGAGCAACCTTAGCGCACGGACCGATAGCGTAGGGCGCTTTGTTATCTCTGGCGTGAATCCCGGCTTTATTCGCCTCATCGTCACGATGCTCGGCTATGAGACGACTACCTCTGCCGAAGTGCAAGTGGTGGGCAATCAGGCGAGCTTCATCGACATCGCTCTTGAGGAAGAATCCACGAACTTAGCAGAGGTCGTTGTCCGCCCTAGAGTTCGATTCAAACGTGCCGAGAGCCCGCTCTCCATACAGACCCTGGGCCTCAAGCAGATCGAGAAGAGTGCCGGAGCGAATAGAGATATCTCCAAGCTCGTACAGCGGCTGCCAGGTGTAGGAGCGACAGACCCCAATCGCAATGACCTTATCGTGCGTGGTGGGGGCCCTCGGAGAATGTCTTCTATCTCGATGGCATAGAGATCCCCGTGATCAATCACTTCGCGACCCAAGGTGCTTCGGGGGAGCGTGGGGATGATCAACCCCGACTTTGTCCGAGAGATAGATTTCTACACTGGTGCTTTCCCCGCAAGCCGAAGCAATGCTCTCAGCTCCGTCATGGAGATCAAGCAGCGTGACGGCGATGCTGATCGTATACACGTCAAGGCTTCCGTGGGAGCTTCGGATGCCGCGCTGACCATAGAGGGGCCTCTGGGGGGTAAGTCCACGTTCATCGCCTCGGCCCGCCAGTCGTATCTGCAGTGGCTCTTCAAGGCGATCAAGCTCCCCTTCCTCCCCACCTACAATGACTTCCAAGTCAAGTACAAGTACCGCTTCGATGCGCACAACGAGCTCTCCGTCGTAGGCATTGGGGCGATAGACAATATGCGTCTGAATACTCAGCTACAGACCACAGGCACGGAAGCGCAGCGCTACATCCTGGGCTATCTCCCCGAGTACAAGCAGTGGAACTACACAGTAGGTGCCGTCTACAAGCACTACGGAGAGGGGCACATAGACAACTGGATCCTGAGTCGCAATATGCTACGCAATAGCAGCGTGAAGCATCAAAACAATGACCCCACCCTCCCCAAACTCTCCGAATATGAGTCCGATGAGACGGAGAATAAACTGCGCTATGAGCGTGTGTATACGACGCTTCCCATAAAGCTCAGCTTCGGTGCAGGTCTACGCTATGCGAGCTATACTAATCGTAGCGAGCGACTCGCCTATCAGTCGGGGCAAGTAGTACCACTCTCGTATGACGCACAGATCAAGCTATTGGCTTACTCGGTCTTTGCTCAGGCTTCAGACGAATACCTAGATAAGAGGCTCAAGCTATCCCTCGGACTCAATCTCGTGGGTAATACGCTCAACTCAACCATGAGCAATCCCTTCCCCCAGATATCGCCGAGACTTTCGGCTTCGTTTGCTCTCTCGGACGACATCGATCTGAACGCTAACGTCGGGCGCTATGCTATGCAACCCTCCTACACAAGTATGGGCTACTGAGCCTCAGATGGGAGCTATGCTAATAAGGAGCGCCTACGCTACATCATGTCGAACCAAGCTGTACTCGGGGCGGAGTACCACCCTGGGGATCATCTACGCTTCTCGGCCGAAGGCTTCTACAAGTCCTACAGCGCCTACCCTGTCTCTGAGGCCGAAGGTGTAAGCCTTGCGAGTAAGGGGACGGAGTATGGTCAGGTAGGTGCCGAGGCGGTGCTATCCACAGGTCTGGGTCGTGCCTATGGGGTCGAAGTGGTCGCTCGCCTCTTGCCGTGGAATGAGTTCTCTGCGACAGCCACCTACACGCTATTTAGGAGCGAGTTCACCGATAAGTCGGGTGTCTACCGCCCTTCGTCTTGGGATACGGGCCAGATGATCAACCTGCTCGCCAGCTATCGTTTGGGTAAGAGCTGGTATCTCTCCGCCTCTTGGCGCTATATTGGCGGAGCACCCTACACTCCGATAGATATGGAGCTCTCTACGAATAAGGCTGCTTGGGTAGTCACTAATCGAGCCTACCCCGACTACGCACGATTCAATACGCTGAGACTTCCTGCTAAACACCAGCTTGACTTGCGCTTAGATAAGGAGTTTTACTTCAAGCACTGGATGCTGAACCTCTACATAGATGTACAAAATGCCTATCTGAGTAGCTCTGTCAGCGCCCCGATCTACACGAACCGAGATGCCTCGGGGCAGATCATGGATGATCCTACCGATCCCCAGCGTCAGCAGCTACGCCAGCTCGACTACTACAGCAGGCTCATCCTCCCGACGCTCGGACTGATCGTTAAGCTCTAGCTAAGAATCTGCCTCTTTCCTCTGCATAACATGCTACCTCTAGAGCTGTGGGAAGGGGTTGTACTCAGATCACCTCAGGCATTGCTATATTGAGTAAAAGTTAGAAAGCTATGAGGAGGGCTATCAGGATGGTTGTCGTAAAGGCTCTTATTAGTTTGAAGGGAATGGTGATGAATGATAGAAGAGCGTCTTTGGGTAGTAAGGTTGGTTAGAATGATATTCTCCGCTGGGGATATAGCAAAAGGGTACAAATCACTAGTGATTTGCACCCTTTCTTTTCAGCGGAGAGAGAGGATTCGAACCCCG
>BNJT01002257.1_pt1 | contig 10542 bp, 11 predicted proteins | sample 8540491 | NCBI WGS metagenome assembly BNJT01 (sample SAMD00202455, study PRJDB9452) | human saliva metagenome | host: Homo sapiens
GCATTACCAGAACCAATAAGCTCCTGGTAATGCCTTTTTTCTGAATCTAGTCCCTAAAATTAGACTTATACTCAATGAAAATCAAAGAGCAAACTAGGAAACTAGCCGCAGGCTGCTCAAAGCACTGCTTTGAGGTTGTAGATGAAACTGACGAAGTCAGCTCAAAACACTGTTTTGAGGTTGTGGATAGAACTGACGAAGTCAGTAACCATACCTACGGCAAGGCGACGTTGACGCAGTTTGAAGAGATTTTCGAAGAGTATTAAAATTTTATTGATAACCTTCTTCTATCGAACGTGGTTAGCCAAATCTTCTTGGGCTTTTTTATTAGACTCAGCTTTTTCTTTTTGCCATTTTTCATAAAGTTCTTGGTACTGTTTAGCCGTCACAGGTTCCTTTTGCAATTCAACATATTTGTAGTTGTCCGCATCTCCTTTGTGTCCAACAAATGAGAAGGCCGCTGTAAACGGAACAGTCTTACGGAAGATAGGATTAGCCCCTCCACTTTGAACTGGTAGGAAGAGAGCACTATCTGTCAACCAAGCTTGAACTTCAGCAAATTTTTCATAACGTGTTTGCATATTTTCATTCTCATTATCTGCCGCACCCAACAACTCCCTGTAGGTAGCTAGACCAAGTTTTTCTTTGACTTCATTGTCTTTTTCCTGGAGTCAAGCCAAGATTTTTCAACTGAGAACCAGAGTCTGGATCCAAGAGATCAAGATAGGTCTTTCGGATCTGAGAAATCTCCACTCCAACCTGAGATATCGATGTCATAGTCCTTTTGATCGGCGGTATCCGCAAAGAAGGTAGCATTGTCTTTCTCATCTGGAGACAATTGAATGATATCAATCACAACATTATCTGATCCAAGCGTCGCTTCAACGGTCTGTTTGAAGGAGCTTGCTTGCTGAACATCCAACTTAGCAGTCTGATCAACCAACATATCCAAGTGGATAGGGAAGGTCACGCCTTCTGCTTGCAAACTATCTTTAGTCTTGGCAAATTCAGCCTTGGCTTTTTCAGGATCCAAGAAAGCAGCTTGAGCATCATTCAGATTGATATTAGACCACTCTGTACCATAGTTGACCATCTTTTCATTGACAGCATCTCCAAAGTTTTTGCCACCGATTTGAACAAAGTTACTTGGTGTGACTGTGTTTCGAAGGATTCGATCAGCCCCATCTTCTCCATTTGTCTGGGCAGCATAGGCATGACGGTCAAAGGCAAAGTTAATGGCCTGACGGAAGTCTTTATTTTGCATAGCTAGACGAGAATCCGTCTTTTCTTTGTCCGTCTGTTTCATGGTTTGCTTGTAACTTTGACGATTGACATTGAAGAGATAGTAGAAGGTTATAGCATTTTGAGGGGTATAGGTAATCTTATCTTCATTCCCTTTTTTCAACTGATCAAACACAGAGCTTGTTGGGAAGATACGCCCGTCTGTATAGTTGCCTTCCAAGAATCCTCTAGCCAAACTATCTTGGTCTGAGCCATCATAGAAGGAAAGTTTTACTTTCTCAATCTTCACATTGTCCTTGTCCCAATAATTAGGATTCTTTTCAAACTCAATCAAAGATTTTGATGTGAATGATTTGAATAAGTATGGCCCATTTGACAGGATACTAGATGGAGTTACACTTCCAAATTCATCCCCCTTAGATTTCAAAAAGGCTTCATTGACTGGACTTAAAATTCCACCTGTTGTCTTAGAATTCCAATAGGACTCTGGCTTGTTCAAAGTATATTGGAGAGTATAGTCATCGACTGCCTTGATACCGACAGTTTCAAAGTCTGATGATTGACCCTCAACATAGTCCGCCAAACCTTTGATAGAGTCTTGCACCAAGTACAAGTTTTCTGCCTTTTTATCCGCCGCATACTTGAGGCCTGTCACAAAGTCATGAGCTGTTACCTCTGCATATTCTTCCCCTTCAGAGGTATACCACTTGACACCTTGACGGATTTTATAGGTATAGGTCAAACCATCTTTTGATACTGTCCATGATTCAGCCATGGAAGGAACCAGATTGCCATACTTATCATTTTCCAACAAACCATCAATCAAGTTTGTCGTAATGCTAGACGTCGAGCCACGTGTCGAAGTAATGTAGTCTAGTGTATCTGGATTGCTAGCAAATACATAAGAGTAGGTTTTATCAGATGCATTTGACTGTGTCGAGCTACAAGCTACCATCAAGAAGCTAGCACTCAAAAGCCCAGCTCCTAGTAAGAGAGCTTTTGATTTTTTCATAAATATTCTCCATTTATATAGTATATGAAATATTATAGTGGATTGAAATAAGATATGAACAGAGAGATTAGGAAAGTCAAACTAATTTCTAGAAATATTTTTAGCAGTTGTAGTGTACTGTTATAAATTCAATCTCCTATATACACTATTATAGAAAAAATAGAAAGTAAATGCAGGCCATCATTTAGGGCAAAACAAAAGCCAGTAGACTCGAGTTCCTACTGACTTCATTGTTGAATTCGTTTGGTTTATGCAGCCAAAACTTTGCGTCCTTTACGACGACGAGCTGCCAATACGCGACGACCGTTTTTAGTTGACATACGGTTACGGAATCCGTGTTTGCGCGCACGACGTAGTTTACTTGGTTGATAAGTACGTTTCACGATGAATACCTCCTCATAGATTTTGTATTCGTTTAGCCGGCTATAAAGTGATCAGTTACTAAACATACTTTACTATTCTATCTGATTCTTTCGCATTTGTCAATAGCTCTGACAAATGTTTCCAGCTTTTTTGCAGGGGGTAATTTCTCAAAGTAACTTCCACTTTCCTGACCAAAGTGGAAATTAGTCTAAAACGGATTTTTATGGTGGAATTAAGTGTGAGACGTTTGTGGTAGAAATGAGGCCTACTATGATCAAACATAAACACCTTACCCTTTCAGACCGTAATGATATCCAATTAGGTTTAGAGCGCGGTGAAACCTTCAAAGCTATCGGGCAACTTATTCTAAAAGACCCGACTACTGTTTCCAAAGAAGTCAAACGAAACAGACTAGTCAGAGAGTCTACGTGTGATAACCTCCCTTGTCCTTTACTTGCCAAAAGCTCCCTTTGTCTGTAATGGATGTCCTAAAAGAAGACAAAACTGTGGCTATCAGAAAAATCTTCTACCTCGCCAAACAAGCTCAAAAGCAGTACGAACAAACTCTTGTCGAAGCTCGTGAAGGAACTCCCTCTTAATTCTCAGACTTTCTGGAACATGGATAAAAATTATTTCTGATGGGGTTAAAAAGGGACAACACATCTATCATATCCTCAAAACTCATAACCTTGATGTTAGCTCCTCAACTGTCTATCGACACATCCGAAAAGGTTACCTGTCTATCGCTCCGATTGATCTTGCTAGAGCTGTTAAATTTAAAGAGAGAAGAAAAAATAATCTACCTTCCATCCCTAAAGAAGCTGAAAAAAGGCCGTTCCTATGAGGATTTCCAAAACTATTTAGCCCTTAATCAACTGGACTCTTGGCTGGAAATGGATACAGTTATGGGCAGAATGGGAGGGAAAGTCCTACTCACCTTCAACCTCTCTTTCTGTAACTTTATCTTCGCTAGACTTCTGGATAATAAAACTGCCCTTGAGGTTACCAAACACCTCTATAAAATCAAGAACACTCTTCACCAAGCGGACAAAGATTTCTTCCAACTCTTTCCTGTCATTCTGACTGATAATGGTGGAGAGTTTGCCAGGGTTGATGACATCGAAATGGATGTTCGAGGAGAGAGCAAACTCTTCTTTTGCGACCCTAATCGCTCTGACCAGAAAGGGAGAATTGAGAAAAAAAATCACACGCTGATTCGCGACATTCTACCTAAAGGGAACTTCCTTTTGACAACTTTAACTCAAGAGGATATTAATCTCGTCTGTTCGCATGTCAACAGTGTCAAACGCGCTGCTTTGAATGGAAAGTCAGCCTATGAACTCTTTTGCCTTTACTTACGGAGAAGAAATTCCTAAACTTCTCGGCATTTTCTAAAAATACCTGCAGAAGATGTCTGTCAGTCTTCTAAATTACTCCAACATAAAATCTAAAAACTAACCTAAAAACCCCATTCAAACGTCTCATACTAACTTCCACCATAGCGGAACTTAATCTGAAACGCTTTCAGATGAGGGGATTTTGTGCGCTCTTTTTTTCGATTCCTTTCGACTACAAAAAGCGATGAAATCAAGCATGAGTAAAACCAGTGGAACTTACCCTGACACGGAATTCCACTGGTTTTTAGAATTTTTATCAGACTAACTTCCACTTCTACTAGCGGTGGAACTTAGTTTGGGAATTTAGCAAACATTTCTTAATTATAAGATTTTTTTACTTGATATACAAAAACTTGATCAGTAGAAATTCGTTTTTTTGAAATCCTTAAACTAAATGCAAAATCCAAAGTCCTTATTTGAGTAACAACTTTTCAAAAAAGAGGCTGAAACAATCTGTTCCAACCTCACTTTTTTAAACAATTTCAAATTTTAAGTGACCAGCTTTAACACCAATCTTCAGGGTCTTACCTGCTTTCCAATTCACCTTTAAGGAGAAGTTCTGCTAGTTTGTCTTCTACTTCCGTTTGCAGAGTTCTGCGTAGTGGACGAGCTCCCCATCTCTGGATCATAGCCCTTGCTGAGCTAGAAGTTTAAGGGCAGATGCTTGAAGTTTCAAGTCAATTCCTTTTTCTGCCAGAGCTTGCAATCAATGGTTTGACCATAATCTTAACCACTTCTTGCATATCTTGACTTGACAAGCTATGGAAGACCACCTTTTTCATCAATACGGTTGATAAACTCTGGACGATAAGCCTTTTTTTCAACTCTTCAAACATCCGTTTTTCCATATTTTCCTGATCAAAACGAATATCCTTAGCTCCAAAACCGACTGTCTTGTCATCACGAAGAGCTGTCGCACCAAGGTTTGAAGTCATGATAATGATGGTATTTGAGAAAGTCAACCTTGCGACCCTTACTGTCTGTCAAGACACCATCATCCAAGACCTGCAAGAGCACATTAAAGATGTCTGGGTGAGCCTTTTCTACCTCGTCAAAAAGCAAGACTGAGTACGGTTTGTTACGAACCTTCTCGGTCAACTCTCCACCTTCTTCGTAGCCTACATAACCTGGAGGAGCTCCATTGAGACGACTGGCTGCAAATTTCTCCATATATTCACTCATGTCAAAGCGGATAAGAGCAGACTCATCATCAAAGAGAACTTCCGCCAAGGCCTTGGCCAACTCGGTCTTACCAACACCTGTTGGTCCTAGGAACATAAAGGATCCAATTGGACGTTTGTTATTGCGAATACCCGATTGATTTCGGCGAATGGCACGACTGATACTAGATACAGCTTGTTCCTGTCCGATAACACGTTTATGCAGTTCAGCTTCAAGATTGAGATACTTCTTGGCATCCGTTTGGGTCAATTTTTGAACTGGAATACCTGACAAGCGACTCAAGGTTGTCAAAATATCTGATTCTGTCACCAAGTCTTTATAGACAGGAACTTCCTGTTCTTTTGCAATGAGTTGAGCTGCTTGTTTCCATTTACCATCCATCAAGGCCTTATCAGCTGGTGTTAAATCTGACTCATCTTTTTTAGCGTGCTTTGATTTATTTTGGACAGTTGCTGCCGCTTCATCCAAAAGATCAATCGCTGAGTCTGGCAAGTGACGGCTAGTTAAATAACGATGAGCCATTTTGACAGCTGTTTCTACTGCATCGTCTGTAATTTGGACATGGTGGTGTTTCTCATAGGTTGCTTTCAAACCTCGTAAAATAGCCATACTATCTGCTAAACTTGGTTCCTCAATCATCACTTTTGCAAAGCGACGAGAAAGGGCTGCGTCTTTTTCGATGTGCTTTTGATACTCTTCCTGAGTGGTCGCACCGACAGTTCTCAGAGTTCCACGTGCCAAGGCAGGTTTTCAAGATATTGGCCGCATCCAAGGTCGAATCAATCCCACTTCCTGACCCCATAATGGTATGAAGCTCATCGATAAAGAGGATGACCTTTCCATCTTCCTCAATATCTTTGATGATATTGTTCATACGTTCTTCAAAAGTCACCACGGAAACGAGTTCCCGCAACCACATTCATCAAATCAAGTTCTAAAACTCGCATCTTAGCCATTTCATCAGGTACATCTCCGTTGGCAATACGTTGCGCAAGACCAAGTGCTAGAGCTGTTTTACCGACACCTGCATCTCCAACTAGGACTGGATTATTTTTTGTCTTACGGCTCAAGATTTGAATCATACGAGAGATTTCTTGGTCGCGCCCGATGACTGGTTCCAATTTACCCGAACGAGCTTGCTCTGTAAGGTCATGCGTATAATCTTCCAAACCTCCACTTGGTGTCTGAGGCATACCCATCATATTAGCCATGGAATTTTGCTTATCCGCTACCGTACGATGACGCTGGCGAAGGGCCTTCAAATCTTCTCTAGTCCAACCAGCACGCGCTTCAAGACTTCGACGAAGTCCAGCAATCTTGACCTGATCCTTCTGATCTTCGTAAGAAAATCCCGCTTTTTCTAAAATGCGAGTAGCTAGGGCATTGCCATCATGTAAGATAGCATAAAGAAGGTGCTCTGTTCCCAATACCTTGGCATGTACGACAGAAGCAACGTGCTCTGCTTCCAACAACAATACCTTCAACCGGTGTGAAAAAGGCAGCTCCTGATAATGTTCCTTATCGCTATACTTTGTTTCAGTCAGCTCTACAGCAACTTCCTCCAGACGATCAATCTCATATGGAAATTCGTTTAAAGTCGCCCCAGCTACACTGTAACCATGATTGGCCATAGCAATCAATAGGTGCCATGACTCTAGGTATTCTGCCCCAAAATGACTTGCGACCAGAAAGGCACTTTCTATACATTCTCTCAATGCTTTTGAATATTTCATGTGGTTTTATTTTCCTTTTCTATCTACCTCTTGTAATAACTGCCGGAGCATATTGGCACGGATAAGATTGGCATCATCGCCTAAAACTCGGTCTGTCGCCATTGCTAATAATAGATTCATCTCCTGACGAGTCACTAAATCCTGCTCAAACAAGAGTCTTAAAACATCTTCAAAAACAACCTGGCTAACTTCTTCACCTACTGAATACAACAAATCTCGAAGCATTTCATGGTGGTTGGAAAATTCAATCCGGCCGATACGAATATAGCCCCCACCACCTCGTTTACTCTCAACTAGATAGCCTCTACTTTCTGTAAAACGAGTTTTAATCACATAATTGATCTGACTAGGCACGACTTGAAAGGTATCCGCTAATTGGCTTCGTTGCAATTCAACCATACCCGACTGCTCCAAAATCGCCTTGATATAGGCCTCTATATGGTCTGATGTATTTTTAAATCTCATAGAACGCCTCCTCTTTCTTTGAACCTTGACTATCTTTGACTATTATACCGAATTTTTCGATTTTTTTAAAGAAAAAAGAGAGCAAGTAAAGAATAAACTTCACCCACTCTCTGTCATTTCTAATTATTTAAGCCCTAATTCTGCTAATATCTGGCGTTTATAGGCAATTTTTTGAACGTCCTTGTCTTCAGCTTCAGACCAATCAAGTTTGACTTCAGAAACAATCTGCCCAGGGCGATTTTTTAAGATATAGATGCGATCACTGAGATTGAGGGCCTCCTCGATACTATGCGTAATGATGAGTGTCGTCAGGCCTAGCTGTTTATGAATCTCCAGATACCAGGCATGGAGTTCCATCTTAGTCATCTCATCCAAAGCGCTAAAGGCCTCGTCTAGAAGAAAGAGCTTATGCCCAAAAAGGTAGGTACGGAGTAAAGCAACACGCTGACGCATCCCACCACTGAGTTCATGAGGGTACTTATCCCTTACAGCCGTCAACTGAAAGGTCCCAAGAATTTCATCTGCTTTGGCAATGGCTTCTACCTTATCCACCTTTTGAATCAAAAGAGGCAGAATGATATTGCCAAGAACGGTCTTATGTTCCAAGAGCAGATCCTTTTGCAACATATAGCTCACGCGCCCCTTGGGATTTTCCTCCCCGTCAAGAATAATTCGCCCAGACTGGACTTCTAAAATCCCTGCAATCAGGTTAAAGAGTGTGGTCTTCCCTACACCACTGGGGCCTAAGATAGAGACCACTTCACCTGAAGTCACTTGTAGGTTAATATCCTCTAAAATCTTTTCATCGTCGTAGGCATAGCTTACATGTTCTAGTCTAATTTCTGTCATTATTTTACAAATTCGTTCGTGAAACCTTTATCAGTCAAATCTTCCTTAAGGATACCATTTTCTTTATCCCATTTGTAGAAGGCATTCCAGCGATCAGCATCAAACTGTCCCCATTTTTCCTTGTCGCTAGCATATTCTTTTGACAAGTATTTTTGAGATTCGATGACAAAATCACGCTTATCTTTGAGTTCTGGGGCATTCTTGATCAGGATATCAGCTGCTTCTTCTGGGTGCTCCATAGCGTATTGGTAACCTTTTTTGATAGCTTGGATGACTTTACGAGCTTCTTCTTTGTTGTCTTTTAGATAGTCGTTGTTTGCGATGATAACTGGTGAGTAGTAGTCAAATTCTTTAACGTAGTCTTTCAAATACATGAAGTTAGCATCTACACCTTGAGATTTAGCAAGGATTCCATCCCAACCATAGTAAATCCAGGCAGCATCAAAAACGCCATTGGCAATCGGTGTAATCGAGTTTGAGTCGTTGTTTGGTACTTTTTCAACCTTCTCAAAGTCTCCACCTTGAGATTCTACCAAGGTTTTCAACATCGCAAGTTCAGTTGGGTCATTCCAGGTTCCGTATTTCTTACCAACCAGGTCTTTAGGACTATTGATATTGTCAGATTTACGAGAGATGATCCCTGATGTATTATGCTCAACGATTGCTGCAACGGCAGTAATGCCTGCTCCTTTTTCCAATTTCTTAGCCATATAGTCTTGGAAGTAGATAGCAAATGGCGCCTTGCCATTGATAACTAAGTCTGACGAGCTTTCTTCAGGTGGCAATTTCAAATCAACATCCACTCCAGCTTCCTTGAAATAACCTTTTTCTTTAGCTACATAAAGCCCTGTGTGGTTGGTATTGGGTGTCCAGTCTAGGATAAAGTCAATTTTTTTGAGTTCTGCTTCTTTGTTATCCGATGAAATCAGCGTAGTAAAGCCCACTCAACCACTGCGTCTTGCTCGACAATCCAAAGAAAATTGAGAGGCTAGGACTTTTGTCCCAACCTCTCCTCTAATCATCTATTCTCAGTTAATTCTTTCAATTAAAGCATAGGTGCAAATAACTGTGTTACTTCTTTAATCATCATTTGATACCATGTAGGATTTATGGTATCCGAGAAGATTTCTTGAGATTGTTCAAAAATTTCTTCAAAATCTTTGCGAATATCCGCTATTGACTCTGTTTTGTAGAGTAGTACTGCATTTTCATAGTGATGAACCAAGCTACGATAATCCAAGTTTATAGTACCGACAGCCGCGAATCGATCATCAACAATCATTTGCTTACTATGGATAAAACCAGGTGTGTATTCAAAAATGCGAACACCCGCGGATAAAAGATCTGGATAAGCTCCCCGTGTTACAAGTTGAATGAGTTTCTTATCCGGTATATGGGGCGTGACTATTCTCACATCTACGCCTCTCATCGCCGCATTTTTTATATCCTCTGTTAAATCATAATCGATAATGAGATAAGGCGTTGTGATATAAACAAAATCTTCTGCTTGGTTAATCAGATTTTGATAAACAATCTTCCCTACCTTAGTTTTATAGATTGGTTTCGGTCCACTGCCGTATGGGATACAAAGACCGCTACCAAATCGTGTCTGATTTTCCAAATGATACTGATCAAAGTCACTGATTTCCCCACGGTTGATGTACCAGTTCATGAGAAATAGTCTGGTAAATGCTTGAGTCGCCGGACCATCAATCCGAATTCCACTATCTTTCCAGTGTCCAAAACGTTCAATATGATTGATATATTCATCTGCAAGGTTGATTCCTCCAGTATAGGAAATTTGTCCATCAATCACTAATATTTTCCGGTGATCACGGTTATTATAGGCTACTGTCATACGAGGAATCACCTTATTAAATTTATGAGCATCAATCCCTTTAGAACGCAAATAAACAGTATAATCCCCAGGCAAAGTCACCATACAACCGATGTCGTCATAGAGCATCTTGACTTCGACTCCCTGAGCTGCCTTTTCTTCCAGAATTTCGAGTATGCTATCCCACATCAAACCCTCATCGACAATATAGTATTCAAGAAAAATAAACTTTTCTGCTCTTTTAAGATCCTCCAGCATCTGTTGCCACATTTCCTCACCACTTGCGAAAAATTGTGAATCTGTCTGGTCATAGACTTCTGCATTACTATCCATATGTAGCAAAGGCATTTTGATAATTCCATAAGCTGATTTGTCTGTCTCCTGTAGTTGCAAATGGAGTTGGCGCCCATTATTCTCATGAAATGCAATAGAATTCAATTCCTGGAGTTGTTTCAGTTCTTT
>BNJT01000856.1_pt1 | contig 10360 bp, 11 predicted proteins | sample 8540491 | NCBI WGS metagenome assembly BNJT01 (sample SAMD00202455, study PRJDB9452) | human saliva metagenome | host: Homo sapiens
TCTAGCTGTGACTTTTTATGTTATACTTATTGCAAGAGAAAAAACGAGGAGATGGATATGACGAAAATAGCTCTTCTTTCAGATATTCATGGAAATACCACCGCCTTGGAGGCTGTTTTGGCAGATGCTCGGCAGCGAGGAGTGGATGAATACTGGCTTTTGGGAGATATTCTCATGCCAGGGACAGGGCGTAGAAGGATTTTGGACTTGTTGGCTCAACTACCGATTACGGTTAGAGTTTTGGGAAACTGGGAAGACAGTCTGTGGCATGGTATCCGTAAGGAATTGGATAGTACTCGTCCCAGCCAACGCTATCTCTTGCGCCAGTGCCAGTATGTTCTAGAGGAGATTTCCCTAGAAGAAATTGAACTGCTCCATAATCAACCACTCCAGATCCATCGTCAGTTTGGGGATTTGACGGTAGGAATTAGCCACCATCTTCCTGATAAGAATTGGGGACGAGAGTTGATTCATACTGGAGCGCAAGAGGATTTTGATCGCTTGGTGACCAATCCGCCTTGCGATATTGCTGTTTATGGTCATATTCACCAGCAGTTGCTTCGTTACGGGACTGGTGGACAATTGATTGTCAATCCTGGTTCGATTGGGCAACCTTTCTTTCTAGATGCCCAGTTGAGGAAGGACTTGCGAGCCCAGTATATGATTTTAGAATTTGATGACAAGGGCTTGGTAGATATGGACTTCCGACGGGTGGACTACGATGTGGCAGCTGAATTGCAGCTGGCTAAAGACCTCAAACTCCCTTATTTTGAGGTTTACTATGAAAGTCTGGTCAATGGGATCCACCATACTCATCATCAGGAATTTCTGAGTGAATTGGCCCAGAAAGAGGGTTATGATAGGGAGTTAGATGCCTGGTTGAAAAGTGGTAACGATTGACATTACAACTAAAAAGGGTATAATAAAAGAAAAAGAAGAGTAGAGGCAGGCTAGCCTCGTAAAAAGGAGAAGAGGATGCAAATTCCAAGTAGATTTACCATTGCGACTCATATGCTAATAATCATTGTCCTCAAGGGGAAGGAAAGCAAGGTGACCAGTGATTTTCTGGCTGCTAGTGTCGGGGTCAATCCTGTCATTATCAGAAAGACCTTGTCCCAGTTGAAGAAGGCAGAGTTGATTTCAGTCGCGCGCGGAACGGGCGGAACAGAGATTGTTAAGGATCTCAAAGACATTAGTCTATTAGATGTTTATCAAGCGGTTGAGTGTCTTGGTAAGACTGGTCAACTCTTCAGTTTCCATGACAATCCGAATCCAAATTGTCCAGTTGGAGCTCATATTCATGAGGTTTTGGATCAAAAATTGGAGAGAATTCAGTTGGCTATGGAGGCTGAACTTGGTCAGACCAGTTTAGAACAAGTCGTGGCCGATGCAGAGAGTCAGATGAAGGATTGAATTCTTCTTTAAAACAAAAAAGCTTATGAGAAGTTTTTTACCTTTTCATAAGTTTTTTTATCTATTTTTCCAAGCCTGGTAACGGGTATCAATCAATAATTGAGTGAGGCGACCCATAGGTTTTCCTTTCTTCTGGAGTGAGGGATTGCGCTTGGATAAAGAGATGATGAATGTGTTCAAGCGCCTTTTAAGGAAGACAAGTCATTGATAGAAGTAATACCAGAATCAAGAATGGTGCCAAAGAAGAGGTCGAAGTAAAGTTGGAGTTCCTCGTCAGGGACTGTTGCCACCCATTCCTTGAAGGTTGTGTCAACTTGTTGGCTATCACTGTTGGTCTTATCCAGCTGGACGAAGTGCTTGTCCTCAATCTGCCAACTAAAGGTATCGTGCTGGGCGATACCACCTAAGGCAGTACTGTGCACGATGATTTGCTGGTTAGGGATTTCCATCATCATACCGATAATGGAGCCTTGAGGGATGAAGACCTTGGTTCTATCCATTATCCCTTGATAGCCCTCAGTTTGTGTCAGTTCTTTGTGGAGGCCAGGCGCATCAAAGGTATAAACTGCTGTGATTTGATTTGCAAGCTTTGCTCAATTTGACTAGCAGCATAGATGGCTAGATTTCCTCCCTTGGAATGCCCAGCCAGAATGACCTTTTGCTTAGGATGTTGGACAAGAAAGTTGTTTAAATAGCGAAGGGCGTGCTTTTGAGCAGGAATTTCCTTCATATAGGTTAGGTGGAAATCTTCCTTCCAGCCAATGATACTGTCATCTGTCCCACGAAAGACAATCAGATAGGTGTCGAGAGTGAGGCGGTAGGTCATAGCCGCAAATTGTTTTTGCAGTTCAGGGTCGATGTCATTAATAAAATGGGAGAGTTTGCAATTTTTGAAGCGCTTGTGTTGAGCTAGTTCATCTAATAGCTGGAGGCGATTTTTGCTGGTCAACATGTTAGATTCTCTTGGGACCTGAGGTGCCAGGTCTAAAAGTCGCATAGGAGTTGTGGAGACCAAATTATCAAAGGAGAGGTAGGTGATTTCTGTTAAGGCTAGAATGTCTAACTCATTTAAAGGAAGATCGTAAAAGGAATCGTGTGCGACATCTTTCAGGTAGTCAAAAATATTGGTCATAAGAACTCCTTTCTTTTTATTTATCTTATCACAATCACATATAATTTACTAGTTGGTTTGTACGAGCTCTCTACATACTGACCTATAATGGTATGATTCAGACACATAGAAGACAGTTTGCTTTTATTTCAAACCTCTAAACATACTTGTTTGTATCTGTTTGGCGTCAATCCCATTCTCTTTTAAGAAATTCTTCATCTCATTTATATCATCAGGTTGGCCGGTTAAGAGATAAATAGCTTGGTTACCGTATTTCACAACCGCATTTTTTAAAAATGCTTGGCTTTGAGAAAAGGTTTCGCTAGTTTTATAAGTTAGATTCGGATTATTCTTACTAAGCTCTCTTAACTCATTATCAAAAATGTTTACTCCTTTGTCTAAATGATTAAGAATGATGGAGCGCTTACCAGCCCACTCTTTCACAACTGGACGTAGAGTAGAAATACCGACATCAGAGGCAAAACAAACCAGTGCTTGGTCATTGTCTTTAACAGATAAAGATGACTCCAGCCAACTCATCTCAATTTTACTACCAGCTGGTAAATGTGTTAAGGTTTCCTTAAACACGCTACCACTATTATGGGTTACAATAAGAATTTCATCCTCATCAGGAGTGGAAGCAAGGGTTAGCCATCGGCTAGCCTGATCCTCCTTTACTGGACTTTGTCTAGACCAAACGAACTGTCAGGAAGCTTAAACTGAGCATAGGAGCCAGCTTTCCATATTTGATTTTTTGGTTTTGTGATGTGAACTAAATACAAATCTCCGCTGGGATTTTCAATGGATTTTATCGATAAAGTTTGACTTCGTCCAAGATAGGTAATGATTCCCCAAGATATAAAGCCGAGCACTCCAAGTGTAGTTAGAATAATTATGAACATTTTTTTCCCTCGTTTCATTTTTAACTCCTATAGTGTAGTAATTTTCTATGAATGAATAATATTTTTTTTCATTCAATAATTTCCAAAAAATAAAGAAAAGATTTCTTTATTTCAGTATTCCTTTAATGAAGTTGGTTGCTAGTATTTCTACAGTTTTGCTAATATCTGGAAAATCATTTTCTGTGATATGCATATCCATGTAGTAAAATAGGTTGTAAACTTGTAAAATATCTTGAATTTTTTCTGGAGAATGGCCTTCAGCCTGCAAACGATGAGTAAAGGTTTTCACGAGAAATTGATGAAATGGATTCGTGACTTTTCCTTCTTCTGAGGAATAGTAGCTATGCAACTCATCTGCTATGGCAGGATTGTACCATTCTGCAAGGATTTTATTGGAAGAAACGAGTGCTCTGGATTGAGCAAAGAGTTGACTAATAAGATCAATCATATCAATTTCCCAATCCAGTTCTTCGATCATAGTTTGGCGAACACGGTTGTTTTCATCAATATAGATATCTAAAAAAATAGCCTCTTTACTTTCGTAATAGTTATAAAAAGATCCGACTGCCATATGAGCTTGTCTAGCAATTTCTGAAATTCCTGTCGCCTTGTATCCTTTTTTTGAAAAACTTCATAAGCTGCGGATTTCAAAGCCTGTTTTTTGTCCAATTTGATTCACCTCTTTTCTGAATGAATATTAAATATTGTTCATTCATATCTTAACAAATCTTTTTCAGATTGTCAATCTGAAAGCTAGAACTTTTTACGGATACCACTTGATAAGGAGCTTTTCAATGTTAGAAGAGTATAGAGTGTCGTTTTAACTACACTCAAGGTTTGGAAGAATAGATATAAATTTTGGTTAAGGGGATGGATAAAAGAACTGAAATGAGGGTTGAAAAAATTAAAAATAAATGGGTAGTGCTGGCACTATGTCTGAAAATAAGGTATGATATCAATGGGGTTATTCACTATCTGTTTTTGAGCTGTTGTGACAAGGAAATGTCAAAAAAGTATTAGATACTAAGCCCTCTATTTATACTAAAGGATTTAAGACTCCTAAAATTAGCAAAGGAGAATCAGATGCACAAGATTTTATTAGTAGAAGATGATCAGGTTATTCGTCAACAAGTCGGAAAAATGCTCTCTGAATGGGGATTTGAAGTGGTTCTGGTAGAAGACTTTATGGAAGTTTTGAGTCTTTTTGTCCAGTCGGAGCCTCATCTGGTCCTCATGGATATTGGTTTGCCCTTGTTTAATGGCTATCACTGGTGTCAGGAAATTCGCAAGATTTCCAAGGTGCCTATCATGTTTCTGTCTTCGAGAGACCAGGCTATGGATATTGTCATGGCAATCAATATGGGGGCGGATGACTTTGTGACCAAGCCTTTTGACCAGCAGGTTCTTTTAGCCAAGGTTCAGGGCTTGTTGCGTCGTTCCTATGAGTTTGGGCGTGACGAGAGTTTACTGGAATACGCCGGTGTGATCCTCAATACCAAATCAATGGATTTACATTATCAAGGGCAAGTCTTGAACTTGACCAAGAACGAATTCCAGATTTTACGCGTTTTGTTTGAGCATGCAGGCAATATCGTAGCGCGTGATGACTTGATGCGGGAACTTTGGAACAGTGACTTTTTCATTGATGATAATACCCTCTCTGTCAATGTAGCTCGTTTGCGTAAAAAATTGGAAGAGCAGGGCTTGGTAGGATTTATCGAGACCAAGAAAGGAATAGGGTACGGACTGAAGCATGCTTGATTGGAAACAATTTTTTCTGGCCTATCTGCGCTCCCGTAGTCGTCTTTTTGTCTATCTACTTGCTTTGGCATTTCTAGTTTTGCTTTTTCAGTTTTTATTTGCCAGTTTGGGAACTTACTTTCTCTACTTTTTCCTGCTGTGTTGCTTTGTAACCATCTTATTTTTCGCTTGGGACATATTGGTAGAAATGCAGGTCTATCGCCAGGAAATTCTCTACGGGGAGAGGGAAGCCAAGTCTCCTTTGGAAAGAGCCTTGGCTGAAAAATTAGAAGCGCGTGAGATGGAACTCTATCAGCAAAGGTCAGATTCAGAAAGAAAACTGACGGATTTGCTGGATTACTATACCTTGTGGGTCCATCAGATAAAGACCCCCATTGCAGCCAGTCAACTCTTAGTTGCAGAAGTAGATGATCGCCAATTAAAGCAGCAGTTAGAACAGGAAATTTTTAAAATCGATTCCTATACCAATCTAGTTTTACAGTACCTGCGTTTAGAAAGTTTTCATGATGATTTGGTCTTAAAGCAGGTTCAAATTGAGGACTTGGTCAAGGAAATAATTCGTAAATACGCTCTTTTCTTTATTCAAAAAGGCTTAAATGTCAATCTACATGACCTTGATAAAGAAATCGTGACGGATAAAAAGTGGCTACTAGTGGTCATTGAACAAATTATCTCAAATAGTCTCAAGTACACCAAGGAAGGTGGTCTGGAGATTTATATGAAGGGGCAAGAGCTTTGTATCAAGGATACGGGAATCGGGATAAAAAACAGTGATGTCCTCCGAGTCTTTGAACGTGGATTTTCAGGCTACAATGGGCGCCTAACCCAGCAGTCATCTGGACTTGGCCTCTACCTATCTAAGAAAATTTCTGAAGAACTGGGGCACCAGATTCGTATCGAGTCTGAGGTTGGAGAAGGAACGACAGTGCGGATTCAGTTTGCTCAAGTGAACTTAGTCCTTGAGTGAGAAGAGACAATGAGTTTTTACCCAATCTCTTTTTGCTATATTTCAGGATATTTGAAGACTGTTTTTTACAAAACCAATAATAGAATTTTTAATACAGAATATAGTATAAATACTGGTTCAAAGTGAAGTTTTGTATGCTTTATACTTTTGTTGAGTATAAAATCTATAATCTAAGGGTGAATTACAAAAATTAATTTGAAATGAAGTGAATTGTAGACTTGGGAAATGTCTCCTATTTGATTTCAGAATGAATCGTTGATACAGGATTAAAAGAACTGCAGCTTTCTTTTTATTTTGAATGAGATAGGTGTATATAGATTTGTGTAACTGGTGTAGAACTGTTTCCAAGAATTTATTGAATGTATCGAATACATACATTCTATTGATTTTGAATCAGTTTTTAATTTCTAAATATTATAATAGTTTTATCAAGTAAAAGGAGACTGCCATGATTGGAGACAATATAAAATTCTTACGAAAATCACATAATCTGATATAACCAGAATTTTCACGGATTGTGGGTGTGTCACGAAATAGCCTAAATCGTTAGAAAAACTGAAAAAGCTTACTTTCAATAGAAGTATTGGAAATATTCATTTTACATCTATCAAAGAAACATGGGATAGACCTATATTTTACAAAATAGCAAATTATATTTTGAATGATAGTAAAAACTGCAGTACTTGTGTGATTTACAATTATTGCACTCAATGTCCGAGTATCGCACTATCTGAAATAGGGAATAGTAGAGATTGTTCTGCGATATGTAAAAAAACGCATTAGCAAGGAGTATCGTATATGCTACCATATCTTAAAACTATTAGATGGTATCTCTTCTTTAATTTTCTTTTTGGTGTAGTATCGAATATCTGCACAGCTTTGTTACCGTATTTCACGCAGGCATTAATCAAAGGGGATTATCAAGTAGCTCTATATGGTTACTCTATGTCAGTGGCTGGCTATTTGAGTTGTAACTATATCCAAATGATACTTGATTGGAAGCAGGGGATTATCTTTTCGACTACTTTGAAAAATGAGTGGTTTCGTTCACTTCTGGGACTCAGTCACCACGATTTCAAGCAGAAAACAGTAGCAGAGTATATTTCCTATCAATCTAATGACCTAGATTCGTTGGAAAAGGATTACCTTCCTCCATTGATGAGTTTTATCAAACAAATTTTACGTATCATCATTTACGCTTTCATTATTAGCAGAACAATTAATCCTATTGTATCACTGATTTTAATCTTTTCTACTGGAATTAGTATTCAAATTCCTAAAATCGTTGGGAAGTTGACCGCTAATCGTAGACAGGTTTACTTGAAAAAACAAGGAGATTACTATCGAACTTTGGAGGATTTGCTCATGGGACATCATTTGGTAAATAAACTAACTATGTCGCATTTTTTGAATCAACAAAAGAGTTCTCTAAAGAATTTGCAGGATAAGTATTTTAAGTATGGTTTGACAAAAATTACAGGCATCTTATTGACAGGTGTTTCTTTTGAATTCATTAGTCTTGTTCTGTTTATTTATTTAGCCTACTCTCTATCTCACCAGCAACTCGGTATTCCTGAGGTGGTGGCGAGTTTCGGATATATTAATGCTTTTTCTGAACCAATACAGGAAATCCTTTATGATTTACAAATGTTAGAGTCCGTAAAGCCTGTAATCAAGAGTTTTCAAAACATTGTTGGGAGCCCCGTTTCAGTTCAAGCACCTCAACATTCTTTTGATACGATTACTTTGAAAAACATTTCCAAACAACTGGGAGAATCAAAATTGATAATTACTTCCGCTACGATTCAAAAAGGGGATAAAATTGCGCTTATTGGTAAGAATGGGTCTGGAAAAAGTAGTCTTCTCAACATTTTAAATGGAACAGATGAAGATTTTGAAGGACAAATTGTGCTAGATGGGCTTGTTTTGGACCATCTTTGGGGAAGATTCGGTATGATTCTGCAACAAGAACATACATTTATTTCAAGTTATGAAAATAATGTAACGCTATTCAATAGTTTCAATGAAAAATTCAGAGAAGAAGATTTTGAAAAAATTCCACCACAATCCCTGTCAGGTGGTCAGCAACAACGAATGTATTTAAATCGTGAGAAAAATCGTAAAAATCCATTGCTTATCCTAGACGAACCTTTCTCTGCCTTGGATACTAATCAGTTTAAAATGGAATTGGAAAGAGTTCTGGAACTACCAAGTGCCGTCATTGTTACTTTACATCGCCAAAACGAATTATTAAGTAAGTTTGACCAAGTTTGGGAAATTAAGAATGGAGAACTTGTAATTTTGAAATAGCTAAATTATAAAGAATAAAACGCATAGTATCAAGGTTCTTCTGATACCGTTTTTCCCTCTTCGGATAAGGAAACAAAAATTTCTTGCTTCCGGTAACTTCTAAAACTAACTTCCAGTTTCCCCAACCTAGCTTTTTAGTATGAGAAAAAAACGCGTGAAATTAGTGGAAATCCGTATTAGACTAACTTCCGCTGGTTTTTCTTTTTCTTGATATATAAGGGTTCAAAAAGCGAAAAAGACACAGAAAAAAAAGTGCACGACAAATAGCCCTAAAACAGAGTCGTCTTAGAGTAACTTCCAGTTGCTAGCGTTTAGTTTGAGACTTTTCGATGGTGATAAGATGTGTAGTTAGAGTGGAAAAATTCCCTTTATTTCAATAAATCAGGTGATAAGTGTGTGTCTTCTGGTTTGACAAATTGGCAGCCCCAGAAGAGCGGCGATATCCTCGCCAAAGGTGAAGGTGAAGACGTCGTAAGCAGATTTTTCCTTGAAACTCTTCTCGTTTCAAAGGAATTGACATGGGAAATGACTAGATTGACGTCTTTCTGAGTCAGCTGGTCAAAGGAAGTGCCCTTGGGCAGAATGGCTCGCAAAACCGTATGGTTCTTCTCAATCCGCCCCTTCTGGTCAGGACGGCTAGGGTCGCAGAAGTAGAGGTGAGACTTCCCATCAATGTCTCTCTCAAGCTCCTCCACATAGGAGAACTCAGAGCCGTTGTCCGTTAGAATGACAGGGAACAGCTGATGGAACGCAACCCCTCCGTCCATGACTCTTTCTTTCAAAGCTGCGAATTTAGTGGCGACCTCCAGAGCAGTCTTGTTGTCCAAAAGCAAGGCGAAGAGGAAATTGCAGAAGGAAACGTTGAAGGTGAGCAGTAGCTTTCCACCAGGTCTGCCGATGACCGTGTCCATTTCCAACCATTTGAAGAAATCATCTGTTTCTCGTAACTCTTGGAAATCTTGGTAGGTTCGCCCAATTTTTAGCTCTTTGGGAATAGCTACTTTTTCTGGATTTTTCTGCGTTCCTTTGAACGTGACCATCCGAGGAAAAATCAATGGGCTTGGCTGTCAGATATCCCAGCTTGGCATGCCGATACACCGTAGCTTTCGACACAGGTAGGTTATGTGTCTGAATGATATGGTAGATGCTTTGTTTCTTCTGGATGCCTAGGGTTAAGACCTTGTCCATCTGATAAAAACTTTCCTTGTTTAGGGGAATGCCCTCTCTGGACTCCCTCAACATAGTCTCGTACTGTTCCTGTGCCTTTTTCGCGTAGTAAAGATAGCGGTTAAACCCACAATCCGTCCTCTTTTTTGGACAGTTGTTACAGACATAAGGAGCTTTTTTGAGAAGAGGGCAATCCGTGCAATCAGATTTGACGGATGTTGGATGAATGATGCGATTGCGCTTGATTTCCTTTGAAATCGTTGACGGGTCTTTTCCCATCTTCTCAGCGATGGAACGGAAAGTCTCCTGTTGGCTGATTCCAGTTTGGATGTCAATACGGTCTTCTAGAGTGAGATGTTTTTGTTTTTTCGTCATGAGGTGCCTCCTCACGAAAAGTCTCAGGCTTAATTCTAGCATAATTCGTCGTCTGAGACTAACTTCCAGTTTTGGGAGAGAGCTGGAAGTTACTTTGAGAAGTTACGGAAAAATTTCTTGCTTCATCTATCTATTCAATTGATAGATTTCGTCAGAGAAAGACTGTAAAAATTTTTTTGATATAATGTTAAGGATGGACTGGCGGATACTTAGAGGATAATTTTCAAAAAGTATAACAGGTGAGAAGAAAAAAATATGTAAGACTGGACAGAAGTCTCTACCATCATCCATGCAGAAACAAAATTATATGAAAATAAAAAGGAGTAACCAATGACTGGAAACTATTCAACACGT
>BNJT01002529.1_pt1 | contig 10344 bp, 4 predicted proteins | sample 8540491 | NCBI WGS metagenome assembly BNJT01 (sample SAMD00202455, study PRJDB9452) | human saliva metagenome | host: Homo sapiens
AATACAAGGAGAACCTATTGTTTTCTCAAGGAGGTATTTTTCTTTATAAAAAGTAATAAAAATTTGCATTATTTTTATTTTCGAGTATAATAATATCGTCATCAGGGAAGAAGCACTCTTCTCATATGACTGTCAGGTATTTCTGATATATGAGATCATTACTATCACTTAAGGGAAAGTATTTACCATTGCTTAGTCATTATTGCTTATCTACAGAGATTTGTTTTATTTAGGATAATATATTCCTAGATATAGTCTAGAGATATCTACTTTTTTATCTTGAAAAGACAAGATAAAAATCTGATTTCTGTCTTTTTGTTTTTTTGAAAACAAATGAAGAAATTAGAGCATAAGGATTAAGTTTGATCTTTTTCAGAGGAGCCTTATTAGAAGCGCTTCCCAGTTCACGAGCTAAAGACTTGTGTAACTATAAAAGATCATCTATTTTAGAACCCTCTCAGAAGTTCTTTATTCGTTCTTTCGTTTTAAAAGAATTGTTGAGCATGAAAGCTACCACTTTTTGTTACCTCATCGATTTTTATGGAGGATTGATCGGCTTTATGAGGGTAAGCGGAATAGCAAAAGTTCTTAAATACTTTTCGCACTTCTATCGGAGAAAATAGTTATAAAAGTTATAGTGAGAAAGCGGTTTCTCGCTATCCATATTTTTCCCCTCTTAGTAAGCGCTATTTGTAAGTTCTTAGTTACTATCCTAATGATTTGCCAATATTCTTACTTAGATCCAAGGTAGAATATTGTGGTTGTGCATTGTTCTCTCAACTCTAGGGATGCCTAGAGACATTGCCACAGTCTTGGTTAATAGCCGAGATTGCTCTTATGGACTCCTTAGGTGATACTTCTCATCCAAAGAGAAGCAGACATAAAAATCTGACTTCTTTTTCGTTTATTCCAAAAATATTGACATTCTTAACAAAATCTTTATTATGGATAAAAACATACAAAACATAACGATTATGAATACAAAATTTCTAGAGAAGATAACAGATCTTGATTTCATATCAAGGTTAGTCCTGTATTTCAGTGTTATAGAAATCTTCAGTGCGGTAGTATTATTTGTTTCTCTGGAACAAATTTTATTCTCTGTGATCTTAGAGGTGCTGCTCATTGTCTTTGGGGTTCTCGGTATCAGATATTTCTTGCGGTGTAAAAAACTTAAAAAAGAGTATCTAAAGTCGAAAGTTGCTATGGCGAAAGAGAGTATCAAACTTTATACGGATTTGTAAAACAATTTTCTCCAGATAGCAGAACTCCTTCCACCGAGCTTAAAAGACTCAGATTCTTGGATAGCGAAACAGATCGAGAACTGTCAGCAAAACATTTCTCAAGCAAAAAAAGAACTTAAAGATTTAGAAGGAGAATGATCCTTTTATATCTCTAGTTCCTCTCTATTATCTGGATACTTTCTTGCATTATATGTGAGGAGTATCCAGATTTTTCTAGTAAAATAACATGACGATATTTTTAGTATAAAATCGTTCAGCAAAGCTCATTTTCTTTTCAAAAGAGTTCAGTTGCTAATTTATTCCCTACATATCTCCAGTGCCAAGGTTCAATTTTTACCATCAATAATTTCTCCTTTTGATAGGTCTGATGAAAACCTCGTTTGTGTGCATTTTTCTTTTTAGCCGAGCTGAACTTTTTGGTCTAGCGTTCTTCAGTTTACTCCGAGATCTAGAGCAAGTCCTGCTTGATGTTCGCTAGTTCCAGCTTCTGCACAGTGGTTTGCTGCACAGCCTTTTCTTAGAATCTCTTGGAAGGAGAAACTTCTATATGCACTATTGATGCTCAGCCTTTTCCCTTTGTTTTCGTTCCAAAAAGTGCCATGCCATGTCTGCAAATTGTTCGCTAGCTTTTTCCCTAAGTTGAAATTTTTTCTTGCATTATTAAAAGTAAAGTCAGAGTTGATTGCCCTGCAAGTCTATAGGTTCGTATTTTTATTTGAGAAAAGGATGTTTGTTATCCAAAAATTTTTCAAAAGAAAAAGTCAGACTCTAAATCATATCCACTCATTTGATTCAGTGTTGGTTCTTCTTGTATTTGAGGTCTAAAGAGGATGGGATCGAGATTTGCTGCAGCAAAAGCACCTCCTACTAAAATAATCCCTGCCAAAAAGTAATCCTCATCATTTATCTTTCTATATTAAAAAGTTAGCTAAAGGTTATGTATCTTTACACAAAACAAGACTAAATCAGATTGCTTTTTCAGCTTCAAATCTTTATGCTAAATCTGTTTTTATTAGATGAAATATTATGAGAACGATTGTTTTGACCTCAGGCTATTTTAATCCTATTCATCCCTGACATATCGAGTGTCTTAATCTTTGTAAAGGTCTTGAGATGAGCTCCGAGTTATCGTTAATAACGACCATCAAGCCAGAATAAAGACTAATTCTCAAGAGCTTTTTCAAGATCAAGATTTTAGACTCAAAATTGTTTCCGCAGTAAGAGCCGTTGATGGTGTATTTTTGGCTTTGGATGAAGATGCCAGTGTTTGTGAAAGTATCAAATATCTTGCACAAAAAGCAAGAACAAAATTCTGACCAGATACTCAGATTATCTTTGGGAAATGAGGAGATAGATTCACAGAGAATATTCCAGAAGTCCAAGTTTGCAAAGATCTTAATATCCAAATTAAAGAGCGGACTCTGACTCAAAATTGATAATTCCTCTACTTATAGAGCTAAAAACTTTAATTTTCTTTTTCTTATCAAATAGAGTAGCTCAATTTGTTCCCTATTTCCCACCTCACAAATGAGGGGTTGAAACAGTAGCAGAGGAGTTTAGTAAATATTTTTATCAGTGAAAAGTGTTGAGAAGTTCTCAATGTTACTTTTTTTCTGTTGGTCAGAAATCGCTCCAAAGCTATGAACAAGAGGGATATAAAAGTATTGGTTCTGCCAGCATTTGATATTATTCCCAATTATCCTTTCCCAAAAATTTTTGGAAAAACAGTTCCGATCTGTTTTTAAAGCAAGTAAAGAATCAGGATCCTGATATTATCAGACTCATACCAGATTTTTCTTTCTACTTTTTATTGGAGAATTTGTGCAAAATTATGGAAGAAAAATGGGTGCATGTAGAACATGGTTCTGGACTGGTAAAGGGGTTAGTTTGGTGGAAGGCTTTTGCAAGTGTTTATGATTACACGCTTGGGAAGCTTTGCCTTAGTAGTGCGGATCAAATCGTAGCGATTAGTCAGGGAAATATTCCTTTTTATCAAAAAGTTTTTCCAAGACTCCTATAGAAGTGATTTATAGAGGCTTGGATTTTCCAGAGATAAAGGAGAAAAACAAAATTCAGATTCTATTTCTCTCGGTTTTTATTGGGAGATTGGTCAAGCTAAAAGGGAGTAGATGTGTTGATTTCTGCCTTTGCAGATTTGATTGATGAATATCCAGATCTTCACTTGCAAATCATCGGAGATGGAGAGGAGAGACAAAACCTAGAAAAGCAAGTACAATCCCTTAATATTCAAGATAAAGTTTCTTTCTTGGGATATAAAGATAAAAACATCCTTCAAAAATCAGATTTTACCTTCTTTGGACATTTTTTATTAATCCTAGTCTGCAAGAAGGCTTGCCTACGACCGTGATCGAAGCGCTTTTGGCAAAATGTATAGTAGTCGCTACTGATGTTTGAGGAACGAGAGAAATCGCAGATGGAGAGGATTTTATTGTTGTTGAGCCCTGAAGTGTTGAGGCTTTGAAAAGAGGATTGAATCAGGCTTTAGCTTTTGTTTGAAAAGTACATTGAGCTTCTTTTTCAGCAAGTGAGCGAAAGGTTTGACTGGAAGAGAGGAGTTAAGGAGTATTTAGAAATTTATAAAAAGCTCTGCTAAAGATGATGAAAATAGATCCTATTGTTTTAATACCTAACTAAACTGCAATGCAAAAAGTACTTGTTTTTCAATCTTACGCCTCGTTTTTGAATGCTGCATTATTCAGCTCAATTTTGTAATGCACTTGCTAAAAAATATCAGGTTTCTGTCGCTATTGCTGATTATTACAAAGGGCGATTTGTATGATAAGGGTATAAATTTAGTCAAAATAAAGACTAATCCAGATTTGAAATCTTTTATTTTTGGATAGTCTTAATGTTTTTCAGCATAGGAGATTTTTTGAAAAATAGCCAGAATTAAGCAGATATTATCCACTTTATGGACAATCATCCTTGGTATATTTTATGCAAAGCGACTTAAAAAGGAGCTTGATACAAGGTATATGTGACTCAGCACGATCCTACTTTTGCATTCTGGGGATTCTAAATGATTACAAGGAAAAATTGCAGTATTGACTAATAAAGTTTTTGAGGATTCTTTCAGATAAGTTGATTGTGCATGGGGAAAAATTTAAAAGCTGATTTAATAGAGCAGTATCAAGTCAATCCTGAAAAAAATTACGGTTGTTCCTCATGGGAATTATAACTTTTTACAAGGCGATCTGATGGAATAGTGAAGCTTAGAGAAAATGCTTTTCTTTTTGGAAGGATTGTAGATTATAAGGGCTTAGATCTCCTATTAGAAAGCTTAAAATTTGTAAAAAGAAAGTCCAAAAATTTCACTTTTGATTATCGCTTGAAGTTGAGATATTGATAAGTATAAGGAGTTGTTAGAGCGTTACTGAAAAATATATTCAACTTTACAACGAGAATATCCCTGATGAGGAGGTGCGAAAGTATTTTGAGATGTCAGAATTTGTTGTTCTTCCTTATAAAAGATGCTACTGGTTCATGAGTAATTCCTGTCGCTTTTTGCTTTCTCGAAGCCGGTGATTGTCAGTGATACAGGGAACTTGGATCATGCACAAAAAGTGCAAATTGAGGGACTTATATTAGATTCCTTGACTTCTCAAACTTTGGCTGAGCAAATTATTTGGATGCTAGAGCATAAGGATGAGGTCAGAAATCTTGGTAAAAATGGTAGACAATATACTGAAGAAGTCCTTTGATGGGAAAGGATTATAGCTACGATTTATGGCTAGCAAAAAGTTGCATAATATCTTCTTCATACTTCTTTGCAACACTTTCTGGACTATGTACTTTCATTACATATTCATAATTTCTTTTGATATATTGAGCCCTAAATTCCTTATCATCAATAAGCTTACAAGCAGAGGAAACATATTTTCAGAGGTTCAAAAAGTACTTCATACAAATCATGACCAAGTACGGGAGCTTTTACATGCCATTGCTTCTAATTCTATCATATTAAGAATCGCATAATATTCATCAGGAAAAAACTTCCAAAGATACAGTCCCAATTTGCTGAATACCATTCAGCCATTTTTTCTCTTGGAATTTTTGTCTATCCAAACAATATTCTTTTCTAATTTTAAAAAGAGGAAAAATAAAGTTAAGTGCTTAGTATGAGTTTTTAATAAGATAAAATCTAATGTTAGGATAACGATGTTGAAGCTGTATCATCAACTGTAAAAGCAAATTCAGAATTTTTATTTTTTTCTAAATCTGTTGGATAAAAATATTGATAAAAATTTTATCAAAGCTTTAAAAGCAGGTGCTTTACGATAGAAATTAGAGAAATCAACTGGATTAGGAAGCCACTTTACCTGATATTTTCCATCCAAAAAGCTGCAATTCATGGGATTGATACATAATACAGATCTATTCTTCTAATATTATATAAAAACATAATTTAAAGAGAGGATATGCAAGAATAATAATTATTTTTAAAAAATGACTCCGTGATTAATAAGGAGTATTTAATGGATATTCATGGATGAATTGCATGTGATTCAAATATATATTTAATATTTTTCTTTTTGAAAAATAAAATACTATCAAATCGAGAATTCATATGGACAATATCATATTTTTTTATGTTTGTTTCTTTATATATTAAATTCCAAGTTGAAAAAAATCGTTCCAAGTATATCATAAATCATCATGTAAAGATACAATTGATATTTTAGGAGAGTATTTTTTTCAAGGATCTTGATGAGATTTTTCTCCCATCCATTGATTAGAACTGTGGTGTTTTTGAATCATACATTTTTATCAGAGTTAAGACTTGAAAAAATACAACTGTATCTATATTATATATTAACACTTTACTTGCAAGATGTTTACATGATAAATAAAAAAATATTCAGAAGATTTTTGGGAAGAAAGAAGTCAGGAAACTCGTAATGATACTCGCTATAATATAAAGGCTTAATCGATACATACATGATTTGTATACTAAGTTGTCTGATATTGCATCTGCTTATCTTTCTAGAAGTACTAATGGGAAAAAAGAAAAATTTTGAAAACGGATTTACGGGATGCTGTTATTGATACTAATCGTAACATGCTAAGGTATTTACATTTCCCTATAGCGTTCTGTATGGACTTGATATTAGTGAAAACTTGGTACAAAAGGCAAAAAGTTTATATCCATATCTTATAGCTAATGGTTTTGACTTAAGAAAATGAGCTGATGAAAACTATAGAGATTTTAGTTTTATCGGAGATTACTCAACACTTGATCATATTCCTCAGGAAGAACTAGATAAAGTTTTTGAGTTCTATTCAGCTGCACTTTCCACAGATGGTATAATTTTTAATTATTTATTATAGAAAAAGTTTATTTTTAAATTTTATTAGATAAGTTTTTATTTAAAAATTTAAAAATAAAATCTTTTTATGAGGAAGCAGAAGAAAATGGTCAATTTTATTTTGATGATGAGAAAAATTAATTTAATTCTTAGAAGAAATAATTTTATCATAGTTAAGGAATATTTTATAAATATTTTATCATTAATACCCTGAATATTTTGGAGATATCTCCCTAAATTTGTTTTTCTTTCTTAGTTAATTTAGAATTATCTGGAGGAAAATTTTTAAATATAATGCTGGAATGAGATCTTTTAATTCTTATGATGGATTATAGTATAGTGATTTTTAAATTATAAAAATCCTGATTTAACATTAAAATGTATTGAATCAATTCAAAAATATCATATAATTAAAACTTATGAAATTTTTATTAATAAATAATTCACCTGAAGATTATAATTTTCTAGAGAAAAATTAAAGAAATATAATAACGTATTTATAATTTCTCCACAATGTAATACCTATTTTTATTACTGGAGTTAGTATCTGAGTAAAAAGCTAAAGGTAAATATATTGCATTAGTTAATAATGATTGATATTTTTGAGGATAATTCTCTTGAAAAAGATGTTAAAATTTTTAGAAAAATGCACCTACCTATTGAGGTGTTACATGACAAATTATTGATCTAAAACAAGAAAAGTCTCCAGGACAGCTAACTGAAAACCAAGCTTTTTGTCTGAAGCTGTGCATATGACTTTATTTTTGATGGACACTAAAACAAATAAACTGGCTCCCTCAGTTTTTATAAAAGATATCTGTACAGTTGACGAGATAGAAAAACGGATAAAAATGTATTTTTCTTGATGTAATGCTTATTTTATGTTTAATAAGAAAATTTTTAATTTGATATGAGGGTATGATCTTAATTTATTGTTATATTATTCTGAATATGATTTTTGATTTAAATTAGAAAAAATTGGGTTGAAAACAAAAATATTTAAAAACAACTACCTTATTTCATGAGTGGTGAGATTCTGCAGGAAGACATTGAAAAAAATAAATGCAATATTACTCCATGATAGGTATCAGATCTTTAAAAAAGATATGGTGCTATAGTCTCAGGGTACTGCTTTTTCTTACAATATTATTCAATCCATACATTTTGAAAGAACTTCCTCAAGTATTAAAATATATCTCTCAGCTTACTAAAGAAGTCAGAAATAATCAAGATATATTAATGAATATCTAACATTGCCATTGAAATTCTTTTCAATAGTTGTGTAGTTATAATGTTCTAAAATAAAATCTTGATTAAATTTAATTTGTTCGTTGATTCCCTTATCGTATAATGATAATTTAAGTTTCTTGAAAAACATCTAAAGCTTGATCAAAATATGTTACATTATTGAAAACACTACGGAATGCCATGATTCTTGGCAAGAAAAAGATAACATCATGCCAAGCTAGCTTCATATACAGCCAAACATTGTCCCTCTGAAATTGAGGTATTTATATAAAACTTTGATTCAATAAGAATACTCTGAATCTGGTTATGAGACAAAACTCATTTTAAAGTTATTATGTCTTCAAGTTTGTTTTTGCTAATTAAGGTTTTAAAACTTTCTCTTTGGAATAATTGCATTCTATCTTCTCAGATGATAATTATTTTGACTTCTAGATTGTATTGTTTTATAATTTTTCCGATTTCTATTAAGAATAATGGATTTTTATTGGTGTTAGATTTCAAATCCGAACAAGTTGATTCTTTTTGTTTAAAGTCAGTTTTATAGAAAAACTTTTTGATATACTTAAGGGAAGTTTTAATGCTAAGTTCTTTTTATCTTGTTGATCTTCTCTTTTTCTTCTAAATTATTGACCTCTTATTTTTGTGAAAAATAATAGAAAAAGGATAATTATTTTTTAATTTTAGTACTTCAAAAATGGATAAGAGTGAGGACAAAAATACGGTGGTTTTACCTATAAGACTAACAATTAAACTTCTTAGTGTAATGCTATTGCTGTAAATTAAATGAGATCTATTTTTAAATAAATAAATTAAATATTTAAAAATTACTATAATAGATTACCTTTGTTCATGGAATAAAATTAGGGTCACTTTCAATTTTAACTTTTGAATCAAGGGCATATATTTCACAGGTATATCCTAGTTTTCCCATGGCTTGTATTGGGAGATATGATAATTTTCCTCTTTGTCAAAGAGAAAAATTTGCTTGTGATATCCCCAAATAATAGAAATAAATTTTTCATTTATTTATAAAAATAATAAAAATTATATAGACTTCTTTATAGAAATATATATGTGGTATACTTTTTAAGATAGCCTTGGTTAAATAAAACTAATAAAATATAAAATAAGATTGAAACAATAAATATAATAAATAAGGTTGAATATTTTTCGATTTATATAATGGATGAGCCTATTTTTATAATATAAAATTCAAAGAGAAAAAGATAAAAAAATAATTATTATATTTTTTTATGATAAATTTTTCGATCAAGCTGTATGCTAATAGTAGAACAAACCATGTAAATAGTCGAAGACAAAAAGATGAAAATCAAAAAAAGCTAGTGCAGAATAGTGAATAATTCAAGATCTGACGGAAAAATGTAAATATTGCCGTAAAAAAAGTTGTGGCTCATAATATCATAACTCTTTCCTTTATTTTTCATAGGCTCAAAGACAAGAGAAGTTAAACATACTAAGAATATTAAAAATTAAGAAAAATCAAGCATAAATTAATAATTCTCCTGAAATATAAAATTTTTTTCTCAAAATGCTATTATTGCTAATTCAGGTCAAAAACTAACCAATAATGCACTTATACTGAAGCCAACAATAGAAAAAAATAATTATAAAAAGAATGATGTCAATTGATTTAAATTTTTCATAATGTTCAGAAAGTTGGCTTACTATCGGTAATATAAGTCCCATAATTGGTCAAATAATCATATTTCCAATATAAAACAGACTGAGAAAATTCGCATAATACCCAGCTGCTTCAGCCCGAGAAAGTAAACTACCATCTGCTGAATTATCTGTCCAAAAACATTCCCTATATTTGCACCAAGGAATGCCCAGAGGGCATAGTTACGATATTCTTTCAACATTGGTTTATCCCATTCAAAGCAACCTTGCATTAGTAACGTGCGATATTTGAATCAATAGAGGAAGCCCGCAATCAATATACCCTACACCAAGTCCTAAAAGCCAGTTTAAACTATACCATTCAATAGTTCATCTTCCAGTAAAAACAGTAAATCAGACTGTTGTCCAAATTTTTATAAATTCGACAAATTGATAATCAAAAGTTTTTGAATGCGATAAAAATACTTTGAAGTGTCTGAAAAAGATTGATTCCGAGAAAGTACAAACAGAAATACTTCAAAAATTTTTGCTGAGATGGGACTCTGAAAATATTCTGCTGAAAGCCAATCAGCTCCAAACCAAAGGCAGAGAGAAATTCAAATCGCAGTAAAAACTGAACTCCTAAACTAAGAAAGATCGTAGTTTTAATCTGATTATATTGTTTTTATCCAAAAATTTTGGGAGGAAATATTGTAAACTCTCAGTTAAGCCTAGATCGTTATAAACATTGAGAAAGTTTATCAAACTAATGATACTATATAAAATCCCAACATCCGCGACGCTTACTTCAGGAGAATTAGAAATCAAAAAGTCTGACTAAATATCCTGCTGGTGCTATTAAATACGAAAAAGATAGAGCCAAAAACCTTTTTAACAAGTTTTGT
>BNJT01001229.1_pt1 | contig 10283 bp, 5 predicted proteins | sample 8540491 | NCBI WGS metagenome assembly BNJT01 (sample SAMD00202455, study PRJDB9452) | human saliva metagenome | host: Homo sapiens
CAATCATAACGGTGATTGTAATTGGGTTACCGCCTTTATCTTCACCTGGAATTTCTACCTTAGTTCCTGGTGGGTATGGTTTTCCATCTTCTTTCTTAGGCGTTACGACTGCATCACCATTTGGTTTTTGATTAATTTCAATCGCAACTGGTTGTTCTGTTGTTGGAGCACCCGGTATTATCTTACCTGGTGTTTCTACTGGAACTTCTACAGCTGGTTTTTCCTGGGACTGTAATCTTACTTGTGCCTGGAACTTTTTCCTTCTGGTAACTCACTATTTGGTACTTTACCTTTTCCGTCTTTTCCAATTGTAATTGTAATCGGATGATCCTTATCTTTACCTGGAATCTCTACCTTCGTATTTTCTGGATATAATGTTCCATCTGGTTTCTTCGGTGTCACTGTAACTTCACCAGTATCTGGATCTTGGTCCAATGCTACTGTTGGGATAAGTTTAGATGGAGTCGTTACATTAGGAACTTCTACAGCTGGTTTTCCTGGGACTGTAATCTTACTTGTGCCTGGAACTTTTCCTTCTGGTAACTTACTATTTGGTACTTTACCTTTTCCGTCTTTTTCCAATTGTAATTGTAATCGGATGATCCTTATCTTTACCTGGAATCTCTACCTTCGTATTTTTCTGGATATAATGTTCCATCTGGTTTCTTCGGTGTCACTGTAACTTCACCAGTATCTGGATCTTGGTCCAATGCTACTGTTGGGATAAGTTTAGATGGAGTCGTTACATTAGGAACTTCTACAGCTGGTTTTTCCTGGGACTGTAATCTTACTTGTGCCTGGAACTTTTCCTTCTGGTAACTCACTATTTGGTACTTTACCTTTTCCGTCTTTTTCCAATTGTAATTGTAATCGGATGATCCTTATCTTTACCTGGAATCTCTACCTTCGTATTTTTCTGGATATAATGTTCCATCTGGTTTCTTCGGTGTCACTGTAACTTCACCAGTATCTGGATCTTGGTCCAATGCTACTGTTGGGATAAGTTTAGATGGAGTCGTTACATTAGGAACTTCTACAGCTGGTTTTCCTGGGACTGTAATCTTACTTGTGCCTGGAACTTTTCCTTCTGGTAACTCACTATTTGGTACTTTACCTTTTTCCGTCTTTTTCCAATTGTAATTGTAATCGGATGATCCTTATCTTTACCTGGAATCTCTACCTTCGTATTTTTCTGGATATAATGTTCCATCTGGTTTCTTCGGTGTCACTGTAACTTCACCAGTATCTGGATCTTGGTCCAATGCTACTGTTGGGATAAGTTTAGATGGAGTCGTTACATTAGGAACTTCTACAGCTGGTTTTCCTGGGACTGTAATCTTACTTGTGCCTGGAACTTTTCCTTCTGGTAACTCACTATTTGGTACTTTACCTTTTCCGTCTTTTCCAATTGTAATTGTAATCGGATGATCCTTATCTTTACCTGGAATCTCTACCTTCGTATTTTCTGGATATAATGTTCCATCTGGTTTCTTCGGTGTCACTGTAACTTCACCAGTATCTGGATCTTGGTCCAATGCTACTGTTGGGATAAGTTTAGATGGAGTCGTTACATTAGGAACTTCTACAGCTGGTTTTCCTGGGACTGTAATCTTACTTGTGCCTGGAACTTTTCCTTCTGGTAACTCACTATTTGGTACTTTACCTTTTCCGTCTTTTCCAATTGTAATTGTAATCGGATGATCCTTATCTTTACCTGGAATCTCTACCTTCGTATTTTCTGGATATAATGTTCCATCTGGTTTCTTCGGTGTCACTGTAACTTCACCAGTATCTGGATCTTGGTCCAATGCTACTGTTGGGATAAGTTTAGATGGAGTCGTTACATTAGGAACTTCTACAGCTGGTTTTCCTGGGACTGTAATCTTACTTGTGCCTGGAACTTTTCCTTCTGGTAACTCACTATTTGGTACTTTACCTTTTTCCGTCTTTTTCCAATTGTAATTGTAATCGGATGATCCTTATCTTTACCTGGAATCTCTACCTTCGTATTTTTCTGGATATAATGTTCCATCTGGTTTCTTCGGTGTCACTGTAACTTCACCAGTATCTGGATCTTGGTCCAATGCTACTGTTGGGATAAGTTTAGATGGAGTCGTTACATTAGGAACTTCTACAGCTGGTTTTTCCTGGGACTGTAATCTTACTTGTGCCTGGAACTTTTCCTTCTGGTAACTCACTATTTGGTACTTTACCTTTTCCGTCTTTTCCAATTGTAATTGTAATCGGATGATCCTTATCTTTACCTGGAATCTCTACCTTCGTATTTTCTGGATATAATGTTCCATCTGGTTTCTTCGGTGTCACTGTAACTTCACCAGTATCTGGATCTTGGTCCAATGCTACTGTTGGTTTCTTACGAGCTGGTGTTGTTACCTCTACAGGTTTAGATGGTGCTTTATTCGGTTCTGTTACTGTTCCTGTTCCTGGTTTATCAGTTTTTGGAAGTTTATCATTTGGAACTGTTCCTGAACCGTCATTTCCAATTGTAACTTCAATTGGAGTATTATCATTTCCTGGAATCGTTACAGTTGTTCCTCGTGGATATGTTCCTCCACCTGGTTTTGTTGGTGTAACAATTGCATCACCATTTTCTTTGCGAGTAATTCCAATAGTTGGAGTTTGAGTCGTAGGAACTTTTGGATCTGTTCCATTTTTTTGATTTCTTCCTCGTCTGGAATGCCATCATTGTCATCGTCTGGATCCTTGACATCTGGAATAGCGTCTCCATCTGTATCGCGTTGAATTGTAACTGGAACATCCTTGGTAACTATCTCGTCACCATGTTTAACTTTAACTGGAATCGTAATTTTATGTTCTTCTTCTTTTGGTTTCCAATCATTTACCTCTGGTGTTCCTTTAAGTTTACCTTCTTCATCTACTGTTAAACCATTTATTTTGCCATCTACTGTAATGCTTGAACCTGGTTTGTTAGGTGTCACAACTGTAACTGGTGTAATTTGTGCTTTTTCCGGAACTGGTGCTGGGTTTGTAACCTCAGCTGCCAAAGGTCCATTTGCTGTTCCTATAGCTACTGGACTCTCAAGAGTAAGTACACCATCAATGTTCTTAGAAACTTTTGCAGTTACTTCTGTTTTATCTGCAACTTCAGCATCAGAAATTGTTACAACACCTTCAGGTGATACTGATATTTTATCCGTTGCTTTACCATTTACTGTTGCTGTCCAAGTATTTCCTGATTTTGTAACTATTACAGTTTCTGGACTTGTTTTACCTGTTGGTACATAAGTAAGATTAATTGTATCGATATCTTGTTTATTAGTACTATCAGGGCGTGTTGGTGGGGTAATTGTTACACTACCATTCTCTTTACCTTCTACGATAGGTGCTGTTGGTGTTACTGCTAGAATTACTTGACGCTTGATTTCTGCTGGTGCAAATACTTCTCTACGCGTGCTATTAGGATTTGTACTAAACTTCCCGTCTGGGCTCTCTGCTGGGAAGATTGCTGTTGCAGTTCGAGTATATTTACCTGAATTGTCAAGTGTTGTTCCTCGGTCTAGCTGATTGCCGTCTCTGTCTTTCCATGTCCACGTCATTCCTTGTGGTAAATAATTGTTACCACGGTCTGCTTTATCTTGACTATCTACTACTTTCAGATAGTTATGCGCATCAATATTTTTAGAACTATTAGCTTTATTTAATGTTGAAGCAACTGATACTTTTGCTATACTGTTTTCATCAACATTTTTTGTTTCAATATCAACTACGCGGTACTTGAATTTGAAATCACGGCTATCTGAAGAACTACTTCCTTCTACGTGAAGCGTTCCTATGTGTTCACCTAGTGTTTGTGTATCCACCACTGTTCCTGAAGATAAACGTGTTGTGTATGGTGTTTTTTCAGTTTTACCTGTTTGAGATGTAAATGTAGATGCTGTTATTCCATATGGGAGATTTCCTGTTGTTACTTTAGAGATTACTCCTGAGTTATCCCATACTTTTAGTTCTGGGTTAAATGTAGCTCCACGATAAACTGTAAAGATTGGTGTATTGGCATTTTCTGTTAAACGAACACCATTTAAGGTTGCTTCAGGTTTTATTGCATCTTTTGCCACTGCTTTTGCTACAGGACTCTCAAGAACTACATTATCAATGTTCTTAGAAACCTTTGCAGTTACTTCTGTTTTATCTGCAACTTCAGCATCAGAAATTGTTACAACACCTTCAGGTGATACTGATATTTTATCCGTTGCTTTACCATTTACTGTTGCTGTCCAAGTATTTCCTGATTTTGTAACTATTACAGTTTCTGGACTTGTTTTACCTGTTGGTACATAAGTAAGATTAATTGTATCGATATCTTGTTTATTAGTACTATCAGGGCGTGTTGGTGGGGTAATTGTTACACTACCATTCTCTTTACCTTCTACGATAGGTGCTGTTGGTGTTACTGCTAGAATTACTTGACGCTTGATTTCTGCTGGTGCAAATACTTCTCTACGCGTGCTATTAGGATTTGTACTAAACTTCCCGTCTGGGCTCTCTGCTGGGAAGATTGCTGTTGCAGTTCGAGTATATTTACCTGAATTGTCAAGTGTTGTTCCTCGGTCTAGCTGATTGCCGTCTCTGTCTTTCCATGTCCACGTCATTCCTTGTGGTAAATAATTGTTACCACGGTCTGCTTTTATCTTGACTATCTACTACTTTCAGATAGTTATGCGCATCAATATTTTTTTAGAACTATTAGCTTTTATTTAATGTTGAAGCAACTGATACTTTTGCTATACTGTTTTTCATCAACATTTTTTTGTTTCAATATCAACTACGCGGTACTTGAATTTGAAATCACGGCTATCTGAAGAACTACTTCCTTCTACGTGAAGCGTTCCTATGTGTTCACCTAGTGTTTGTGTATCCACCACTGTTCCTGAAGATAAACGTGTTGTGTATGGTGTTTTTTCAGTTTTACCTGTTTGAGATGTAAATGTAGATGCTGTTATTCCATATGGGAGATTTCCTGTTGTTACTTTAGAGATTACTCCTGAGTTATCCCATACTTTTAGTTCTGGGTTAAATGTAGCTCCACGATAAACTGTAAAGATTGGTGTATTGGCATTTTTCTGTTAAACGAACACCATTTAAGGTTGCTTCAGGTTTTTGGTTATCACGTGGTGTTACATTGAAAGTAAAGGTTACAGGTTCCGCGCTGTGATTAGCATTATCCGTAGCATTGAAAGTAATTGTATTAGGCTTGCCAACGTCTTGTGCTGTTGTTTTTAATATTAATAGTTAATATTTTTTTCAGTAGCTGTATCTTTTTCGTAATTTGTAGTAACTTGTGAGATTAACCAATCTACTACCATATTTTTTTGTAAAATCATCAACAATAAGATTAACATGTTTGTCATCTTTTGCTGTTACTGTGAATGTTACAGTTTCACCTTCTACTACTGTTTGATCTTTTGAAACAGTTAATGTTGGAGCTTGTGTATCTGGTGCTTCTGTTGGTCTTACAGCGTCACTTCGAACAGAAGTCACTTCCCCACCATTATTTACGAGTGTCTCTGCTGTAATAGGATTACCAGACAAAGCTCCCTGAACAATAACAGTACCCGTTTCACCATGTGTGGTTCCTCTCCCAATAACTCTATCTCCTTCATACAACTTCACTATAGAATTATCTTTAACTCCACTTCCTACATTTACAGTAATTTGTTGACCTGTTAAGCCTTTTTTGTTCACCACACTCGTTGTGATTGTAGGTTTTTTAGGTTTAACGATTAATGTAGCAGTAGCAGTATTTGAAGAATTATCGCTGTAGGTAGCTTTTGCTTGAGGCTTGAATACTCCTGCTGTATTAGTATTTGGTTGCCCGTTTAGCCACTCCCAAGACATTCCGCCAGGGAAGTCTTTAGTCCCATTATCACGCGTTACAAAACCACTTCCTACTGGATTTTCTACATTTTCAATAGGAGCTCCAACTTCTTTTGTGACTTCTTTACCGATAATAGGATATAATTTTGCCTCTGGCTCATTTTGTAAACGAGTACCCATTGCCCCCACAATATAAGACTGGTTAGTATTACTTGCCTTGGTTACTGAAGCCGCATAAACACGTCCGTATGTAGCTACTTCTTCAGGAGTTACATTATCTCTAAGTTTAATCTTGACATGCATGTGCATGGCATAATCTATACTATCTCTATGAACATCGACTCCTAAATAATAAGACAATCCAGGGTAGCTTCCTTGTTTATTTTTTGTAAGTAGATTTAAATCTGCCTCATCTTGGTTATGTTTAAATACTTCCCATGGTTGATTTCTTCCACCTGTTACACCTGAATTAGGATCATAAAATGTATCCCCCGAACCAAAAATTCTTCTTTGCTGATACGCTGGATTCGTGATTACCGCAGTATTTCCATATTTGGTAAAGCCTTGACCCCCATCAGAAAGTCTTCTACCACCAGTATTTTGGTAACGTGTGAATGTTAGATCTTTTATTGTATTATCTTTATAACCTCCGTCGGATTTAAGATCCATGATATTAAAAGGCCCTTGGAAATAATAGTGTTGTTGATAAGATCTTTCAACCATCTTATGACCATCGTTATTGAAGTAGACATCATAGACAATCCACTTCCCTTCACTATCTTTCACATAGGTTGCTTTGATATCAGTCTTATTTCTGGTAAACTCAGGATTATCATTCTTTTTTGGATTTCCACCATTCGTACCCGGGTCAACAGAAGCGAAATATCTGATATTTGTTAAGGCTCCTTGATTGATTTCACCATTTGCTCTAAAATTTGTACCTTGAGCCATGCTCTGACCATTACGTGAATCATGAGATCCAGTATTAGCAATCGTATTTTTGCCTTCTTTTACTACTTTTTCAGGAGCATTAGCCTTCGGCATTGAAGATAATACAAAAATTTTCTCATTAAGTTTTTTAGCGATGGCATCAATTTCAGCTTGTGTCAGTTCAAGACTATTGTTATTAAGCACACTATTAGCTGTTTCTAAATCTGCTTGGATTGCAGCAAGGGTTGAAGCTGGAGCTTTTTCTTTGTTGACTTTATCCAAGAGTTCTTGAACGTTTGTGATACTAGCTTGTAACTGAGACTTATCTAATGTTTGTTTCTCCGTCACTTCATCACCACTAGCATCTTTAGTTACAGTTATGGTGCTAGTAGATGTACCGTTAGTTAGAGGATTAGCCTCTACGGCTTCTTTATTTTCAGATGGTTTCTCTCTTTCCTCAGTTTCCTTGGCTACCTCAACTTTTTCAGTTTCCTTGGTTTCCTCATTTTTTGCTATTGGAGCAGGCTCTAGCAGAGGCGATTCCTCCTCTTTTGGATTCGGTGCGCCTATGGCAGGCTGGTTTTTAGCATCTACAACATCCGCACTAACGACATGCGCACCTAAAAACATCAGTGCTGCAACAGCTACTGAAGCGGCACCGAAACTGTACTTACGAATAGAAAAGCGCAAAACTTTTTCACGTTGCTGGCGCTTGATTCTATTGAGTGAATTTGATTTATTTTCCATTGTTCCTCCTTATTGTTAAAACACAAAATCAAATTAAAAGCAATATTCCCTCTGGGAATAAAACAATAAAAACCACTATGATGGACATTTTACATCACAGCTATTACAGCTATTACAGCTATTACAGCTATTACAGCTATTACAGCTATTACAGCTATTACAGCTATTACAGCTATTACAGCTAGATTATAACACTTTCAACATATTTAATCAATCAAAAATAGTATAAATGCAATCAATCCAAAGAAAGAGAAATCAGCAAATATATAATAATTAAAAACAACTCGGGACTTTGACAGTTATGAAGTAAAAATCCCCATAAAGGTTGATATAAGAGCATTTTCTTGTCAAATTCTACCACTTTTTTTATTTGCGTACTTTCTCGTACTTTGTTATAATAGAGTGAGGTATGAAAAGATGAGAGTTAAACAATCAAAGTCAAAAAACACTATCAACTACGCTATTATTAAAGATATCAAGGTTGGAAATAAACGGACTTCTACTATCGTAGAAAACCTAGGCAATCATAACACAATCTTAAAAGAACATCCTGATATGGAACCTCTTGAGTGGGCTCGTTTACGTGCTAAGGAATTAACCGAGAAAGAAAAAGAAGAAAATAAAGATTTCCTCATTACTTTTAGTCAAAACAAACAGTTAAAACAAAATCAATTGAACGAATATCATGGAGGCTATCTCTTCCTACAAGACCTCTATCATCAATTAGATCTGCCTAGAATTAACAAAGAAATCCAAAAACGACATCGTTTTAATTTCTCTCTAGATGAGATCCTATCTCGCTTGATTTATGGACGGATTCTAGCTCCTGCTTCAAAACGATCTACCCTAGAATTTTCAAAAACATTACTCGAACCTAAAGAATTTGAACTCCAACATTTTTATCGGGCTCTTGAAGTTATTTCTAATGAAACAGAGTTTATACAAGAACAAACCTATCAAACTTCAAAAAAGATGACCCAACGACAGACAGAAGTCCTCTACTATGACTGTACTAACTTCTATTTTGAAATTGAAGATGAAGATGAGGAGGGGCTTCTGAGACAATACGGCCCATCTAAAGAACATCGCCCAAATCCAATTGTGGAGATGGGACTCTTTATGGACAATCAAGGAATTCCCCTAGCTTTCTGTATCCACCCTGGAAATACAAATGAACAAACAACTCTTAAACCATTAGAAAGAAAGATTGTCAAGGATTATAAGGCTTCAAAAATTTGTAGTCTGTACAGATGCTGGACTCTCATCAAAAGCCAATAAGATGTACAATTCTTTTGGAGAACGTTCCTATGTCACAACTCAATCTATCAAGAAGTTAAAGAAAGAATACAGAGGTTGGGCTTTGGATAAAAGTGGTTGGCGAATGGTTGGGGATAAGAATCCTATCCTTTACAATCTAGATGAGCTAGAACACAGGGAGGAATTAAAAAAACAACTCTTCTTTAAAGAATCTCCTTTTTATGATGAAGACTTACCAAATCAACGCTTGATTGTGACCTTTTCTACTAAATATCAAGATTATCATCGAACGATACGAGAGAAACAGATTGAACGGGCTAGTAAGTTACTGGGCAAGCCCAGCCAAGCTACCAAGAAGAGACAAACCGATTTTAAGAGATTTCTGAAAGAAACAAGTACTACTAAGGAGGGGGAAATCGCCGAGAAAAGGATTCTAACTCTTGATGAGGAACGAATTCAAGAAGAGGCTCAATATGACGGTCTTTACGCTGTAGCTACTAATCTAGATGAAGATATTCAGACAATTGTAGCCATCAATCAAAGGCGGTGGGAAATTGAAGAGAGTTTTCGTATCATGAAGCAGGAACTACGAGCCAGACCAGTTTATCTCAGCCGTTCAGATAGGATTCAAGCACATTTCACTATTTGTTTCCTAGCACTAATGATTTATCGTCTCTTGGAAAAACAAATAGGAGAAACAGTTACCTGTTCAGAACTCATCCAAACCTTACGCAATTATAAGTTCAAACATCTTTATGGAGTAGGATATCTTCCAACTTACACCAGAACAACTATCACGGATCAACTCCACCAAGCATTTGGCTTCCAAACTGATTTTGAGATTATAAGCGAAAAAAATATGAAAAAAATTTTTAAAAAAACCAAATCTCGATAAAAAGTACGCATTTTTTTAAAAGAGAAAAAGAGCTCCGAAAAGCTGTTATAGCAGCATTTAGGGGCTCTTTGTTTTTCAAAAAAACTGTCAAAGATGGGAATATATTTAATCAATCAAAAATAGTATAAATGCAATCAATCCAAAGAAAGAGAAATCAGCAAATATATAATAATTAAAAACAACTCTGCATAACGATAAATATCTCATCCCTAATTTTTAAAAATCTTCTTCAGATATATCCTATAAATATAAATTTATATTATTACAAAATTAAAAAAATAAATTTCTGCCTTAAAAACAAATATATAATAGTTTTTAATTAAAAAAATCCCATCATTGATTCCCCATGACTATGATTTCAAAATATATACTTATACAACAATATTTCTTGAATAGTCTATCAACAAAAGGGGAACTTTGATTTCAAACGAGTATAGTGGATGGAAGCTAGAATAGTATGCCGTGGTTTCTAAAAACATTTCTAGAAATTAATTTAACTTTCCTAGTCGATTTGTTCGCATCTTATTTCAATCAACTATATCGGCTCTTAGTACGAATACTAATATCTACTTTTCCTAGAATACAAGAACAGCCTTGC
>BNJT01001242.1_pt1 | contig 10255 bp, 12 predicted proteins | sample 8540491 | NCBI WGS metagenome assembly BNJT01 (sample SAMD00202455, study PRJDB9452) | human saliva metagenome | host: Homo sapiens
GGACAAACGCTTGCGACAATACGAAACCGCTTATGATTTTTTGCGTACCACAGGAAAAATTTTTATTGTTGTACGCTTAGACGGGCGCGGTTTTACACGACTAACCAAGGAAATTTGGCAGTTTGAAGCCCCGTTCGACATTCGTTTCCGCGATCTGATGGCACACACCGTCCGACATCTGATGCAATGTGGCTTCAATGTAGCGTACGGCTATTCGGAAAGCGATGAAATTTCACTATTACTGCGTCGAGACGACGATACGTTCAAACGCAAAAACGCGCAAAAATCATTTCGGTATTGGCTGGTGAAGCCAGCGCCGCCTTTTTCCGTGGCGCACGGGCAGACTGCCGCTTTTTGATGCACGGGTTTGCGTTTTGCCGAACGAAAAAAACTGGTGGTCGATTATTTCCGTTGGCGGCACGAAGACTCATACCGCAACGCGCTCAACGCCCACTGCTATTGGATGCTGCGCAAGAAAGGAGAAAGCGTGTCCCGCGCTACAGATGCCGTCAGCGGCCTAAAACGCGTGCAAAAGCACGATTTGTTATTTGAAAACAATATCAATTTTAACGAACTGCCTGCGTGGCAGAAACATGGCTTCGGTGTGTATTTTCAGACGGCCTTAAAAGAAGGTTTTAATCCGAAAACTGACGAAACCGTACAAGTAAAACGTCAAATCCTGCATACAGATTTCGAGCTGCCGTTGGGCGATGATTACGGCGCATTTGTCTTGGAAAGAATTGTTTAGAGGCCGTCTAAAAATGAATACTGCTACAAAAGGATATATCCCCGCTGTTCTCATCATTGATTTGGAAGTCGATCCAAAAACCGACAAGCTATTCAAAAATCGGAGCATTCCGCCCCGACTCAGGTTTGTTTTTTTGAAAAAGCTTTTCGTGGAGAAAAAGGTTTTCATACCGCCTTGTGTGAAATGGCGCATCTGACCAGTGGATTAAAGTGGCTGATGGGGCACAACATCCTCGGGCACGATTTGAAAATATTTGAAGGCCGTAGTGCCCGAAGCCGCATGGCTTAAAGTGCCTGTTATCGATACGCTGTGGCTCTCACCTTTGGCATTTCCGCAAAAATCCGTATCACCGACTAATCAAAAACCATAAAATCATCTCTTCTGAAATTAATTCCCCACTTGCCGACTGTCACGCTTGCTGGCAGCTTTTTTTCAAGACCAATGCACGGCTTTCGGAAAAATCAAAGCCGAAAAGCCCGAGGAGTTTGCGCTGTGGACAGCCCCTGTCTGATATACCCCTCGCCGTATCGTCTTTCAGACGACATTATGATTCCAAAGCGTGATACATCGCCGGATGTCAAGAAACTGATCGACACTATTTGGTTGATGATGCAGGACAACAATGATCAAGGTTGTCTGAAAGTCTGCCGCACACGTTTTTTTGGAGTTAATGAAAACTGACATCCGCAATCCTTCCATATATCCTTCCCTCGGCTATGCCTTATCTTGGTTAAATGTCTCTGGTGGTAATTCTGTGTTAGCTCCGTGGGTGAGGCACCAGTTTCCCGATACGGCTCGGCTGATTGCCGAATTGCGAGACCATGATTGCGGTAGTACGGAATGCCGTTATTGTCAGGATACGCTCAATCCTGAGGCGCAGTTACAGCGTTATTTCAAACTACCGACTTTTCGCGATGTAAAAAGGATTTGATGGTGGACAACGTGCTGTGGTGCAATCAGGTATGAAGGGGTTGCATACGCTGGCGGTGCTGCCCACGGGCGGCGGCAAATCCTTGTGTTATCAGTTGCCAGCGCTCAACCGCTACTACCGCAACGGAGGCTTGACAATAGTTGTTTCACCTTTGCAATCGCTGATGAAAGATCAGTTGGACGGTTTGGAGAAAAAAAGGAGCTACCTGCGCTACTATGCTTAACGGCTTAGTTGAGGTGGTTGAACGTGCCCAAATTTTTAGACAAAATAGCTTTTGGGCGATATCGGCATTTTGTTTGTCGCGCCTGAACAGTTCCGCAACACCAGTTTTATTAACGCTATTTCGCAACGCCAAATTAACGGCTGGGTATTCGATGAGGCACATTGCCTGTCGAAATGGGGACACGACTTCCGTCCAGACTATCTATACGCAGTCAAATTTATCGCTGAACACAGCAAAAAAATAACGGTACGGTGGCTCCGGTAAGTTGTTTTACTGCTACTGCCAAACCCGATGTCCTCGCCGACATCACTAACCATTTCCGTGAGGAGGCTGGTATTGAGTTCCGCCAATTTATTGGTGACAACGAGCGCGACAATCTGTTTTACGATGTGCTGGAGATTTCAGATGGCCTTAAAAAACAAAAAATCAACGAGCTGTTGCATCGTGAACTTGATCATCAAAGCGGTGGAGCCGTGGTATTTGTCGGACGGCGGAAAAGTGCGGAAACCTATTCGGCTTACCTGAAAGAACAAGGCTGGGCATGTGAGCATTTCCACGCAGGCTTTGGGGAACAACGAAAAAGCCGATATTCAAAAACCAGTTTATTGGCGGTAGTTTGCGCGTTATTGTCGCCACCAACGCCTTTGGTATGGGCGTGGATAAACCTGACGTACGCTTGGTTATTCACGCTGAAATCACCGGCTCGCTGGAAAATTATTTGCAGGAAGCGGGCAGAGCAGGGCGTGATCAGGTAGAGGCAAAATGCGTCTTGCTGTATGACAGCAAAGACGTGGACACACAGTTTTCAATCAGCAAAATGTCGCAAATTGAATTGCGCGATTTGAAATCAGTGTGGAAGAAAGTTGGTTGGCTGAATCAGGCGGCATACGGCAAAGACCATTGCGGTGAAATCGTGGCAACAGGTGGCGAAATTTTGCGCGACACCGAAGAGTACATGAGTTTTGACAGCGATGATAGACAGGCAGATACCAAAGTCAAAACCGTATTGGCATGGTTGGAACGTGCAGACTTATTGGAGCGTAAGGAAAATCAAACTCGTATTTTTCCCCGCACGTTCAGGTCGTCTGAATCTAGATGAGGCACTGGCGATTATTGAAAAAAACAAGTTCAGTAAGCGTATCTCGGAAATTTACCAAACCATTGCCGAAATTGTGTTTAAAGCGCCAGAGGATGCGCCTTTGAGTACCGATGATTTGGTGCAGGCAACAGCATGTAGTTTCACCGAATTACGAGGTCATCTAAAAAAAGCTGGAAGAATTGGGTATCCTTACCAACGATACGCATATGACCATCATTTTGCGTACCGATAACATAAAAGCCTGCCGACAAACGTCTGGCACAAATTATCGCTTGGGAAGAGAAACTTTGGCAGATTTTTAAAAAAACGAAATTCCGGAAGCAGACCAAGGTATTTGGCAAAAATCTCTCGTTGAGCGCTGTCTGCCACCAAATGCATGAGGTAGGTTTAGAAACCAATCCTGCTGAAATCAAACTTCTGATGCAGTCGCTCGCCGATGATAAGGCGGCAGAGCGAACGAACAGCAGTGGAAGTTTCCAAATCCGTGATGTTGGCAACAACCTTTTGAAAATACGTTTCAAGAATCCCAAAAAGCGACAGTTGGGAAAAACATACAAAACAATGCCGAACTTCGCCGTAATATCGGTCTGTGCCTTTTACCATTCCTGATGGCAAAAACCAATGGAGTGCGTCAAAAAGACGTAATGGTTGAAACCCGTATGGGTGAATTGGTGCAGCAGCTTGCCGACGATTTGGTATTATCGGTACAAATCCCGGTTGACCGTCGCGAGCTTCTGCTCAGGCAGACACTGCTGTTTATGCACAAACAAGGCATTATCAAACTCAACCACGGCATGACCATTCTGAGACATGCCATGACTATCACACCTAATCCCAAAGCACTCTCAGCTAAACGCCAGTATCTCGCGGAGGATTATAAACCGCTTTCCGTTTTTTTACGGCGAAAAAAACGCTTTCAAATCCATGTGATGCAGGAGTATGCCCTTCGAGCACTGAAAAATCTTACTGAAGGGTTGAATTTGGTGCGTGATTACTTTGGCTTAGAAGAAAAGAATTTTAAGAATAAATGGTTTAAAGGTCGTCTGAAAGAATTGGACGAGCCTGCATCGCCACAAACCCTGCGTGAAATTACAGACGGGCTGAATGAGATGCAGAAAGCCGTTGTTACCGACCAAAGCGGCAGCAACCGTCTTATTCTTGCCGGACCGGGTTCAGGAAAAACACGAGTTATTGTACACCGTGTTGCCTACCTTTTACGGGTGCAACATGTTCCCCCATCCGCCATCATTGTATTGACTTTCAACCGTTTGGCGGCGCAGGAGGTCAAGCGTCGCCTGTTCGGACTGGTCGGCCCTCTTGCTGCTGCCGTTACGGTTATGACTTATGACGGTATGGCAATGCGGCTTTTGGGTGTGCACTTTGACGGTAACAACCGAGAATACGGCAAAAGTCAATTTAAAGAATGGTGCAGGCAGGCTGCCGCTATGCTTTCAGACGACCTTGAAAACGATGATGGTAACGATGAAACACGCGAACGTATCATGGCAGGCTTCCGCTATATTCTGGTAGATGAATACCAAGACATCAGTGAAGAACACTACCGGCTTGTTTCTGCGCTTGCGGGTAGGAAGCGGGCTGAAGAAGACAAGCTGACCATTCTGGCGGTCGGCGACGATGACCAAAACATCTACGCCTTCAATGGCACGAGTAACGAGTACATACACCGCTTCCAAAAAGACTACGACGTTGCCCAACCCGACTATTTGACCTACAACTACCGCAGTACGCAGCACATCATCAGCGCCGCCAACAGCGTGATAAACGGTATGAGAGGTCGTCTGAAAACACTGCATCCGATTGTTATCAACCCTGAACGTCAAACACAGCCCAACGGTGGCGGATGGGCTGCAACAGACAGCATACGGCAGGGGCGTGTGCGCCACATCAGCCTGCCGTTCGGTAGCAGCAGCAACATACAGGGACAAGCGGTTATCACCGAAATAGGTCGTCTGAAAACCTTGGGTGCAGTCGCATGGAATGAGATTGCAGTTTTAACCCGTCATAATGTCAGTCTCAAACCTCTGCAGGCATGGTGTGAACAAAACGGCATACCTTATTTTTTGAGTGCCGATAAAAGCAGCAAAATCAAATTGCGCCACACCCGTGAGTTTGTCCGCCTGATTGACGGCGTGGAAAAACAAACCGAAGGCTTTACATCACAAGCTTTTGCAGAACTGATTAGTGAACAAGTGAAAAAAAGTGGTGGTAGTTGGTGCGTTTGGTTTAGGCAATTACAAACTGATTTCTTAAACGAATATCCACTGCAAGATGAGAAGCTACCTGAAAAGTCGGATAACCTTGCAGAGAGTCGTGAGGCAGAAATCCAAGCATCGCCTATAGAAGACAACGGGTCGTCTGAAAACGGTAGTGGCACTGTTAACCGATATTCGCCCGCCTTTCTGAAAAGCTGGCTCTACGAGTATGTAGGTGATGAACATGAAACCCGTTCGGAAGGTATATTTCTAGGCACGGCACATGCAGCCAAAGGATTGGAGTTTAAGCACGTCTTCATTTTTAGACGGCGGTTGGCAGGGAGTTGACGAAGCCGAACAGAGGCTTTATTACGTCGCTATGACTCGTGCCATAGAAACACTGACCCTACTGCAAACTACCACAGAGCATCCTTGGATGGCAAAGCTACCTGATGATATTGAAAGCGTGGCTCAAATCTTTACCGAATTGCCTGAGTTGAATACCGAATACAGGCGTTTGGCAGCTTATCGAAACACGGCAGTCGAGGGAGAAACCGACAATAAAAAGTGATTTGGATATCGACTTCATCGTTTGTCACAATAATGTCGAAACTGTGAAACAACGCCTGTCTGCTGCTGCGAAGCTGAAAAAAAGACGATCCACTGGAAATGAAACGGACGGAGGATGGCAGATATATTTTTCCTTTCTGATGATATTGAAGTTGCCCGTACCGTCAAATTACCACCGTTGCCGGCAAAAACTACCGCCTATGCCAACACTTTCAGAGTACGTTATTTAGACGAAGTCGGAGAATCATTTCGTCAACGTATCCCAGAAAAAAATCGGTACTAAAAAAAGCTGGAAAAAAATGGACGCTTGTTATTCCTATGTTAGTGATACCGCCTGAGTAAGAAGAGTTTTTCAGGCTATCTCAAACATGAAGAGGGCAGCTTGAATACAAGGCTGTCTAAGACTCGAACGGAATAAACGGAATAAAAGATGAGTAACAAAAAACAAGTCGCCATCAGCTTTCTCGGTACAGTGCTGGATAAAGGTTTCAATCAAGAGCGTTGGTTGAAGTGGCGGCCGAATGTCGCCATGAATCAGCGTCAGGATTTTTCATCTTGACCGTATGGAGCTGTTTTATGCGAAAAAAATACCGCGAGCTGGCGGATCATGTAAAAGCCGATATTCAGCAGGTGTCGCCGCACACAGTCGTCAATCTCGTACCTATGGAGCTGGCAAACCCGTGGGATTTTTCCGAGGTTTATACCAAGCTGCACGATTGGGCGGCGGGCTATCCATTTGATACAGAAGAAGAAACCTATCTCACCCACATCACGACAGGTACACACGTTGCCCAAATCTGCCTGTTTTTTTATTGGTGGAATCTCGTCAAATCCCCGGCGTTCTGTTACAAACCGCTCCTCCCAAAAATCAAAGACGCAGTATGGAGGACGGCAATGTCGGCAGTTATGAAATCATCGATTTAGACTTGGCTCGTTACGACGTACTGGCCGAACGCCTTGCCGCCGTACGCGATGACGCAGTACGCTACCTGAAAAGCGGTATTTCCACCCAAAACGCCGCCTTCAACCGCATGATTGCCGAAATCGAACAGGTCGCGCTCAACTCCCTTCTCCCATTCTACTTTCCGGCCCCACAGGCGCAGGCAAATCCATGCTTGCACGCAGGATTTTTTTGAATTGAAAAAAAGCACGCCATCTGATTAAAGGCACATTTGTCGATGTAAACTGCGCCACCCTTCGCGGTGACGGCGCAGCATCAGCCCTGTTCGGCCACAAAAAAGGCGCCTTTACCGGCGCCGCAGAAAAACGTGAAGGCTATCTAAAAACTGCCGACGGAGGCGTATTGTTTTTAGACGAAATCGGAGAATTAGGCTTAGACGAGCAAGCCATGTTGCTCAAAGCCATTGAAGAAAAACACTTTTATCCCGTCGGCAGCGACAGCGAAGTCAAAAGCGACTTCCAACTCATCGCCGGCACCAACCGCGACTTACGCCACGAAATCCGTGCCGGACACTTCCGCGAAGACTTGTTCGCCCGCATCAACATCTGGAATTACCCACTGCCCGCACTCGCCGACCGTCGCGAAGACATCGAGCCCAACGTCGAACACCAGCTCGCCCTAGCCTCGCAAGAACTCGGCCGAACCACCCGCTTCAACAAAGAAGCCCTGGCCGCCTACCTCGACTTCGCACACTCCAACCAAGCACCATGGCGCGGCAATTTCCGCGACCTCGCCGCCAGCATCATGCGCCTGGCCACACTCGCACCACAAGGCAGGATACAGGTAGAACAAGTCCAAGCCGAAATCGAACGCCTCAAATGGTTATGGTCGGAAGAACCCTTTTCAGACGACCTCCTACATAAAAGGCCGTCTGAAAAAGCACAAGACTATCCCGATAAAGTCGATTGGGACACATTGGATTTGTTCGACAAACTACAACTGCAACATGTCATCGACGAATGCCGCAAACATCCCAATATGGCCGCTGCCGGCCGTGCATTGTTCAACATCTCACGAACAGAGAGGGCAAAAGTCAATGATAGCGATCGATTAAGGAAATATTTACAGCGATTCGGATTAGAATGGGGAGATATTTAAGTAGAGTGAGCAAGGAGGTTTTGCAAAGGCCTCCTCATGCTGATTCTAGAAAGTAGCTCATTTTTAATAGCACTTTTTATTATCATTTCTAAAATAAAAAGGCATCAATCTGATGCCTTTTATTTTTCGTTAATATAAAAAAATTAATGTTCATACCAACGTTTGGTCGATTCACCAATCACTTCTTCGACTTACTTCAAAAATGCCACATGATAGGCAATATGCTCACCAATAAAACTGGCGATGAAGTAATAGCTATGATCGTAGCCTTTGTGGAAGCGCACATCGGCCGGTTGATTTGCCGCACGACAGGTTTCGATAAAATCTTCGGTACGCAATTGTGTTGGCAAAAACTCATCTTCCAAGCCCTGATCAATGCGCATACCTTGCACTTTATAGCCTTGTTGGATGAGCGCGTTGGCATCATATTGCTGCCATTTTTCGCGATCTTTTCCTAAATAGGCAGAAAAGGCTTTTTCTCCCCAAGGCACAAGGCTTGGCGACAAAATAGGCGAAAAGGCAGAAACACTTTGATAACGTTCCCGGTTTCGCAGTGCCAATACCAATGCGCCATGTCCGCCCATTGAATGTCCCATAATGGAACGTTTGCCGTTGGTAGGAAATTTTTCCTCAATCAGACGGGGCAACTCGTTCAAAATATAATCATACATTTGATAATTCGTCGCCCAAGGCTGCTCGGTCGCATTAAGATAAAAGCCCGCACCCTGCCCTAAATCGTAAGCAGCATCGTTCGGCACTTGCTCTCCGCGAGGGCTGGTATCGGGGGCAACCACAATCACTTGATGTTCTGCCGCATAACGCTGGAAGCCTGATTTGGTAATGAAATTTTGTTCCGTACACGTTAATCCGGAAAGCCAATAAATCACACCAAGCGGTCGATTCTCCTGATTATCCGGCAAATAGACGGCAAATTTCATTTCGCATTGCAGCGTTTGGGCATGGTGTGCCCAAACTTGTTGCGAACCACCAAAAATTTGATGTTGTTCAATCAGTTTCATCGCGTACCTTAGTAATGAATAACAGCGCGGATCGATTTACCTTCGTGCATTAAATCAAAGGCTTCATTGATTTGATCGAGTGTCATTGTGTGGGTCACAAACGGTTCTAACTCGATGTCGCCTTTCATTGAATCTTCTACCATTTTCGGCAGTTCAGAGCGACCTTTCACACCACCAAACGCCGTGCCTTTCCAAACACGACCTGTGACCAACTGAAACGGACGAGTTGAAATTTCTTGGCCTGCACCCGCTACGCCGATGATAATGGATTGTCCCCAACCACGGTGTGCACTTTCTAATGCCTGACGCATTACGTTTACGTTGCCAATACATTCAAAGGTATGGTCAATGCCCCATTTATTGATGTCTAACAACACATCTTTTGATCGGTTTATCGTAATCGTTCGGGTTCAAACAATCAGTTGCACCAAACTGTTTTTGCCAACTCGAATTTTTGAGGGATTGGTATCAATAGCGATAATACGACCTGCTTTGGCTTGACGCGCACCTTGTACCACCGCCAAACCAATTGCCCCTAAGCCAAACACGGCAACAGAGTCGCCTTCTTGCACTTTTGCTGTGTTATGTACCGCACCAATACCAGTGGTAACGCCGCAGCCGAGCAAAACATACTTGTTCGTGGTTGGCTTCTGGGTTGATTTTCGCCAGTGAAACTTCGGCAACAACTGAGTATTCACTGAAAGTCGAACAGCCCATATAGTGATAGATCGGCTGACCTTGATAAGAAAAAAACGCGTTGTGCCGTCCGGCATTAAACCTTTACCTTGCGTATCACGCACTGAGACGCATAAGTTGGTTTTACCTGAACGACAAAACTCACATTCGCCACATTCTGCGGTGTAAAGCGGAATCACGTGATCGCCTGGTTTTACGCTTGACACACCTTCTCCTACAGCAACAACCACACCCGCACCTTCATGTCCAAGCACCACAGGGAATACGCCTTCAGGATCGCTTCCTGATAACGTAAATGCATCTGTATGGCACACACCAGTGTGCGTGTTACGAATTAACACCTCGCCTTTGCGTGGCATTTCTACGTCGATTTCCACAATTTGTAAAGGTTGATTTGGTGCGAATGCCACCGCCGCACGAGATTTGATGGTTGAATTGGTTTGTTTATTTTCCATTATTTTTTTCCTTTTTAATTCATTAATCAAGTTATCTAGCCAAAGTGAGATAACAACAGCTTATACTTTGAAATTCACTATAAAGCAAGCATTTTTTTGCAATTTTTGCACCGGCGGTAGCATGATCGACTGATGGACCGCCATGCAATCGGCGGTCAAATGGTTCCGAATATTTCCCTAAATCGTGAAGCTTTCTCGTCTGGCAGGCAATTTCCTGCGTACCGAATACCCGAGCAAACTCT
>BNJT01001355.1_pt1 | contig 10237 bp, 13 predicted proteins | sample 8540491 | NCBI WGS metagenome assembly BNJT01 (sample SAMD00202455, study PRJDB9452) | human saliva metagenome | host: Homo sapiens
AGCCAGAACCCGTCGAATAGTTGCTGCATTTATTACATATATGTAATATATGAAGTATGGGATGGATTGATGTTGAGAAACTTGCAGGTGAGCAGCACGGACTGTTCACTTCGGCTCAAGCTGTCAATCTCGGGGTGAATCGAGCTACGATAACCCGTAAAAAGCAACAGGGTGCTATAGAACAAATACGGTACGGAGTATATGCTCTAGCCTCTGCACCCAGTGACCCTCATCAAGAGATACGTGCTGCGTGGCTATCTCTTGAACCCTCGCAAACAGCTGTTCAACGCATCATGAACCACGAAGGCCCTATTCTATGCGGAACCGCTGCCGCTGAGATTTATGAGGCGGGAGTTTTTTATACCGAGCGATACGATTTTTACTCTTCAACACGGAAACAAAGCCGCGATGAACATATTCGTGTGCGGCTCCGTAATCTTGAGAAGGAAGATACAGAAACGGTTGATGGGATGTTGGTGGTCTCTCCAACCGTTCTTGTCTGTGATTTTCTCAAAGAATACTACGACCTCAATGATGTCACGACTCTCATTCGAGATCTGGTGGATTCTCGGCGGAAAATCAACTGGAATCGTGTAGAAGAGACTGCCCATAAGGTTTCAGATGGATACGGTATTCCAACAGAGGAAATATTTGAGCAACTATTTGCTCCTGCTCTTGAGGTTTCTTCCGCGATAAAGTCTACTGACCCTAATAATGAGCAATATCTTCCTAAGGAAGTGAATAAATATATCGTGGAAAACTGGAGTCAGAGCATGCAGGAATTTAATAAGTCTCTTCGTGAGTCTCTGAAGCCAATTATTCAGATGCAGATACCTAAAATTAATGTGGATGTACGCGCCTTTACTGAGACACGAAAATCTCTTGATGGTATGGTTAAATCTTGCTCCTCAACTTTCAGAAATAAGTAAAAGGAGTAAAGAAATTCAGGATAATATGTATCCCACGTTAGCACGCATACAAAAGATTGTTGAAAATAACGCATTATCTACTTCCAGCCCTAATAATGCTAATTCGTCACGTAAGGATGTTAAAGTATGATCCGTGGTTATGAACCCGGAAAACAATCAGCTGTGAATGGCAAAGCGTACAATGGTGTTCCTAAGGAACATCGTGTTGATCAGTATCATCGAGATATTGTAATGGCGCGAGCTACGAGCGGTGCCAGCGGAATCTGGTTTCTCAAAGGCGGTAACGCCTTGATCTGGCGAGACCCAGCAGCTCGTGCAACAAGAGATCTTGATTTATATTATCGTGATTCTCAAAATATCCAAGAAGCTATAAAAATCTTCATGGATTCCGTAGAATATAACCCACAATCTGTGCCACCGCTTGATGTCCATATGAGAGTGGAGCTTAATAGGCAACCTCATCAGGAAGGCGAACGTGAAGCGCAAGCTTTACGAGTATTTATAACATCTCTGCAGGGCAAACGCTTGGGTCAGGTAAGTATTGATTTAGTAGTCGGATGTTGTGTCACTGGTATTCATGAAGTAAGAGGTAATAAATCGCTGGCCGATATATTCGATGTTGATATTAATGATTTGCCAGAAGTGAATCTATACCCAATTGTTGATCATATTGCAGATAAAGTTTCTGCAACTATGCAGTCATATTCCGATAATCGACCAAGTTCTAGGGTAAAAGATATTGTGGATATTATTATTTTATCTAGGCAAGGGGCTGTCAGTAATATACAATTTGTTGATTTATTTCGAGCAATAGAATCTGAACGTCAGCAGCGTAATATAAATCCTTATTATCATGGTTTTGTGGTTCCGGAGAACTGGACAGAGCAGATGTATCAAAAGGAGAGTAAGGTAGTTAAAGGAATTCCTCAGAAACTCAAAGATGCAGTTCTTGAGGTTCAGCAATTTTTGAACCCGGTTATTTTTAGTGAGGCTCAAGGAAAAACCTGGAACGGAAAGAACTGGGTGTAATATCTAGTTTCTGGATTGATGTTATGAAGTTGGTAGAGAACAGGAAGAACTTTTCACAAGTGCTCAAGCCCTGGTTCTGGGTATGGCGCATTCAGATATAAATTGCAGGTACACCATGGGGCGTATTTTCTCATTAGTGCCCTGCTGACATGTATCGGTAAGTACTCGCCGCCTGAATTTTGCTTGACCCCGTAAAGACGGCACGGTAGGTTGCAGAACAAAAACAGTGCCTAGAGAAGCTTCGTGAGTCATACAAAGACACTCGTCGGAGTTTCCATGAAGACATGCTAGCCGTCTTAGAGAGATTTTTGAAACGGGGAAGCTTGGGTTTGAACCAGGAATGAATGCTGCATTTATTACATATATGTAATAAATGCAGCATTGTAATCGGTGAGGAGTCATGAAAGCATCCTGGGGTATGCACTTCAGCAGGGCAGAATTCGTCGGTTACGCTTCTACCGAAAGCAATATGCGGATGAGGTGGTCAAGCGTATAGCAGCCGATGTTTTCTTCAGAAAACACGAAAGGAAAAGCTCCATGGAGCCTCTACACTGCAGCAGCGCTCTCCGTCGGCAATACGCGTAACGGCCAGGCATATCTTGCCAACCGCAGCAGCGACCTCAAAATGTCCGTACCCTAAGAAATAGGCGGCGCGGGCGACGGTGCAAACCCCGACAGCTCTTCGCGCTCGGCTACGCCACATGCCTCCACTCGGCACTGAAACTGGTTGCGGGTAGAGCCAAGGCAAACACCACCGATTCCGCTGTGGGCGCTCGCGTCTCCATTGGCTCCAACGACAGCGGCCAATTCCAACTTTCCGTGATCCTTGAGGCCTTCTTACCGAACGTTACACCCGAGCAGACGCAGGGAGCTGAGGATGCGGAACACCAGGCGTGTCCCTACTCCAATGCAACTCGCGGCAACATTGACGTGCAGGTTAAGATCGTCGACGACTAAAGACATTGCCCCTCAATGGGCAGAATCGCTGCAAAAAGGCTCTTTCGTCCATATGAAAGAGCCTTTCTTGCATAAAAACGGGGAGCGGGCGGCGGGCTAAAGCCGAGATGAGGCGTAGTCGGCGTGCTCTTGCACACGCTTGCGCGCATCCTTGGTCAGCGCTTTACTCTATTCGCCCTCACGGAAGACCTGATAACAAGGGAGATTCGGTGCACTGTTGTACTGAATCTCCCCTACATTTTCTTATATCAATGATGGAATATTGCCAGGTCAGCATGCATATATTCCGAAATAAGAATATAAGGGTGGGCGGACTATCAAAGTCCGCCCACCCCTATATCTCACCGCACGCGAGATAATCGTTACCCGTCGTGAGCATCCTGCGAATTCTTGCGCATAAAGATCTGCCCACCCAGACCTACGATAGCCTGATCGGCACTGCCGTGACCGTAATATTCGTAGCGTTCCCGGTACAGCTCAATCATGCGCTGCGTGTGTTCCTTAGGCCAGAAGATGTTGTTGTGGAAGAAGCCGTCGCCGTAGTATGCCGCCTGCTCCGCAATTTCGGGAGTACGGATGCTGCCGTGCCATACGAACGGGGCAACACCGTTGAGCGGGCGCGGGGTTGAGGTAAATCCGTTGAGCGGCGTGCGGAAGCGCCCCGACCAGTTCACACGCTCTTCGCGCCAGAGCTTATGCAACAGAGCATAGTTCTCGATAACGAGGTTTATACCCTCGCGAATATCCTTACCGAACCAGGTTCTTGTGGGCAGTCGTGAGTATAAGACCCTCTAAATGGGTTTATAATCTCAAATATTACTGTTTTTGTTTCATATATGAAATAATCTCAGTATGGTATGGCTAGACGTAGAAGTTCTTGCGGGCGAACAGTATGGGCTCATAACCTCGGCACAGGTGGATGTGCGCGGGATAAGCCGCGCGACTCTGCATCGTAAAGTGCGCCAAGGGTATGTACAGCAGGTGCGGCGAGGTGTGTACGTTTTGTCCTCTGCTCGCTGGGATATCCATCGTGATCTTCGCGCGGCGTGGCTTTCGCTGGACCCCAAAAAGAGTGCGGGGGAGAGACTGTGGGATTCTCCCCAATTTATTGTTGCTTCTGCCTCTGCGGCCGAAGTATATGGGGTAGGCGACTTCTATACACAGCAGTACGAGTTTTATTCACGGGAACGTAAGCAGATCTCTTTCGAGGATATTCATCTGTCGCGTCGCCAAGATATGTCTGCTGAAGCCACTATTGTTGAAGGTCTTCCCTTGGTTCCTCCAACCCGACTGATCTGTGATTTCTTGCGGGAAGGCCGCGACCTTGAGAAGGTTTCACTCGTTCTGCAGGAACTTATTCAGAAAGAGTATGAGGTTCACTGGTCTGATGTTGTGGATGCAGTGCACAAGTACTCTTACAGGGTTTACTCGGCGTCCGCACCCTGGATTATGGGTGAGCTTCTCAAAACCAGGATTGAAACACGTGTTTCTGCGCATCCGGCTTTGGATTCATACCTAGAATCTGGCGAAAAAATTATGCCGGTTGAGCGTCATGGACATATTGGTAATCCCGATATCATCTATCCCTCAAATCGAGGTTGAAATATCCGGAAAATTTATAAAAACACGACCATGAAAAGAAAAAGAATCTTGGCACGAACATACCTTCAGGCACGCACCTCAGTGAAAGATGGTAAAGGAAGATATTCTGATATTGCACCCGCTCGACGGGACGCGGAATTTAACCGTGCCATTGTATTAGCACGTATATTTGGGGCATCACCACGGTTGGGTTCTCAAAGGGGTAATGCGCTTTTTATGGCGAGATACAAAGCCCGTGCTACTAGGGATATTGACCTTTTCAGTACACAATCAACTATCCAGGATGCTCACAAAGCACTACAGGATATTCTTATCCGAAACCCCGCGCATATACCGCCTGATGATGTGGTGATGAGGCTACGAGAAAAAGGTAATATCGCCATGCCGGGTGATAAAAGCAGGGCGAAAACTTCAAGTTTCCATACTTTCGAAAGCATCAGGAGCTCCGGTATGCTCTCGATTGATATTGACCTTGTTGTGGGAGATATAACGACAGCCCTTATGAGATCCTATCCAGGAAATGATTTAGCAGAAGTCTTTGATGTTCCTGAAATGCCCTAATATTAGCCTATATCCACTGGTAGATCATATTGCAGATAAAGTAACTGCAACTATGCAGGTATATCCAGGGGTAGGACATTGCGGTTCTCGGAGCACACGTATTAAAGATCTTATTGATATTCCAGTACTTGCGCAGCAGTCTCTTGGGATACGTGCAGCAGATCTGTACAAAGCACTGGAAGCTAAAAAGGCTAGAAAATAACCTTGACCCATATTGTCAGGGGTTAACTTTTCCCTGAGAACTGGAATGATCAGGAATACAGGAAACTTATCGCAAAAATCAGTAGATGAACCCCAAATGTTCCCAGAGTCGTATTCTCAAGCTCAAAATTTTGCCCAAAATTTCTTGGATCAGGTGATGAAGGGAGAACTTAAAGAAGAAGTCTGGAATGGGGAAGCATGGGTTTTGAGTTGGGTACGTTGCTGCATTTTGTACATATATGTAATAAATGCAGCAACGTCTCGGCAGAGGTGATCAAAAACACCCCTGGGTGTACTACTCAGCAGGCAGAGATCGCTGCAAAAGGCTCTTTCCTCCATATGAAAGAGCCTTTCTTTCGTGAGGAAAACGGGGGCAGCGGATTCGAAAGCCGGGATGAGGCGTAGTCGGCGTACTCCTGCACGCGCTTGCGCGCATCCTTGGTCAGCGCCTTATTCTCCTTCAGGATGCGCCCGGCATTCTCCGCCATAAACTCTAAATACTGCTTATCGCGGGTTTTGCGCCAGGCCGTGCACGCCGCATCCAGCTGAGCAAAATCGCGGGAGATCTGCCGCTGCATGGTGTAACGCACCCACATGAGCACCAGCACCACTCCCAGCGGAATCAAGCACAACCAACTATTCCACAGGGCATAAATACCTATAGCCAACGCGGCGAGCGCCAGTTGAATCGGGGCAATAGAAACAATATCGCTGGAACGCTCGCGCTGGTTCTTCACCAAAGACTCACGGGCGGCCTGCCGAAAAGCATCGCCAAAACTCTCGGGATTGCGCTCTTTATTTGTTGAAGACATTCGCCATCTACCCCGCTTTAACAATCTATAGACGTTGTTTTCACAAAAAGTTTCACGTGAAACGTAGAATCTACGCACCCAACGAAGAGTCAATAAACTCCCACGCATGATCCACCGAAACCTCGGTTCGCGCCTTCACATCATCCGGGGAATAGCTGAACGACGCCGCATGATCCGCCCACTCATGCATGGGTACATCGTTCCAGGAATCCCCAATCGTGTAGGTTTCATACTCAACCGGTTTCAGATACTCCACAAGCCACGCCAGCCCGGTCGCCTTCGTGCACCGCGGGGGCACAATATCCAGAAAATCCTGATTCTTGTGACAATCCACTGAATCACCGAACTCCTTAAGAATCCAGCGGTAGGTGCGCTCGCGAGCATCGTCTTCAGGAATCCACAGGGGCACGCCCACATAATCTTGGGTATCAATCTCGGACTCTGCCAGTGGCAGGAACTCGGGCAGAATATTAGTCGAAGACCCCACATTATCCGCCAGACGATAGTCATGGGTTAAAGTCGTGGCAAAAAGCGCGACTCCCGGCTCTTCTTTGAACCGCTCATAGCAGGCGCGCACCACCGACACCGGCAGAGTTTGCGCGTGGAGGATGTTGTACTCGGCATCGGTCACAACCGCGCCGGTGTACAGCACGTTGTAATCGAAGGTTACGCCGGTTTTATCGAGGGCAAGTTTCGTGGCGAAAATACTTTTCCCCGTCGCACACACCGCAAGGTTCCCGGCCTGCTGCCAGCGGTGAATAGCCTGTACATTCGCGGGGTCGATGGTCCGGTCAAAAAGCAGAGTTCCATCCAAGTCGAATGCCATCAGTTTTTTCATAGGATTCCTCAGGTCTGTCTGTGCGGTGGCTAAAAATCACGGGATGCGCGCCCGGTACCAGTCTACCGGAGCGCGCATCCCGCAGGGTGGCTAAACAGTCACTAGGGCTTACGAGGGAAGTGACAGGAATCCGAGGTAGGAACCTGCAATACCCACGGCAAAGAGACCGAAAATAATCCAAATGGCGTTAACCCTCTTGCGCAGAAGCCACATGCACAGGAAACACAGAGCCAGTGCGGCAAGCCCGGGCAGCAGCTGATCCATCATCGACTGCACGGTGACCTCAACGTTCTTACCGTTTTGTTCGTATTCCGTGAGCTTGAGCGGAATGTTGATGGTCGTCCACCGGTACACGAGCGACCCCATCACGAACAGACCCATCACCGAGGCGCCCTGCGTGATCTTCTGCAGGGTGTTGCCGCCCGCTTCTCCCACGATTTGGGTACCTTTTTCGTACCCATATTTGAAGCCGTACCAGCGGGTGGCCCACCGAATCGCGGTCATGCCGAAGAAGAAAATCAGCGGTCCCAGAATATTGCCCGCAATAGCGAAGGATGCGCCCACCGCCGCCAGCACGATACGCGCGGTACCCCAGTAAATCGGGTCGCCCACGCCCGCGAGCGGACCCATTAGACCAACCTTCACGTTGGTAATGGCGGCATCATCAATGCCTTCTTTACCGGCTGCCTTTTTCGCGCTCCATAGCGGCAGTCACACCCATAATGGAGGATGCGACCCAGGGTTGGGTGTTGAAGAACTCCAGGTGACGGGTGAGTGCTTCCGCCTGATCTTCCTTCTTGGTGTAGAAACGTTTAATCGCGGGGATCATCGACACCGCAAAACCAATGGCTTGCATACGCTCGAAGTTGAAGGAGCCGAGCAGGAAGGTGGAGCGGATGTAGGTATCAATCTTGTCGCGCCTGGTGAGGTCGGGGAACCTCTGCGGTTACTTTTTTCTTGAGTGTTCTCAGTCATGATTCGCTCCTACTCAAGCTCGTTGTCGAGGTCGTCGGCTGGGCGTGCGGCTGCCGGTGCCGCCTCACTCTTATGGAAGATTGGATTCAGCTGGGTATACAGCAGTCCCAGGCACGCCCCGACAATACCGATCGCGACTAGGTTCAGCTGCGCGGGATCTGCCAGCGTTGCGGCGAGGTTGCCGATAGCATCCTTGTTGCCGCCGCTGAGCGTGATTTCCTGGGACGCCGGAATAGCGGCTGCCGCGATGAATCCGAGGAAGAAGAACGGCATGAGGGCGCGGGACTTCATCATGTTAATGACCATGGCGAAACCGACCACCGTAATCATGCCGCCAGCGATACGCAGGCCGTTCGTCACCTCAGCAGGAATAGCCTGCAGCCAGTTCTGCAGGGTTTCAGAGTTAATAAGGGCAACCACGGCGGTTGGGACAGCTACGCGCAAACCTTGCAGAACCATACCGCTGATATGCATGAGCTCAATACCCCGGAAATTCGCCGTTTGGGCGAACCGGTCGGCTTGATGCTGGAAGAAGACGGTAATAGTTCGCACGAAAATGGTGAGCACCTGCCCGGCTGCGGCAATCGGAATAGCAACGGCGATGCCCTGCGCTTTATCAAGGTGACCGTGAATGACGACGACCGTTGCGATACATGATGCGAGCGCCGCATCGGGTGCCATCGCCGCGCCGACATTCATCCACCCGAGGGCAATGAGTTCGAGCATACCGCCCAAGATAATGCCAGTGGTGGGGATCGCCGAGGGCGAAACCCATGAGGGTACATGCTACTAGGGGGCGGTGGAACTGGCGTTCGTCCACCACGGATGCGACACCCGCAATGAACGCCACCACAATGACGAGAATAAATGCGAGGGGACTCATGAGGCGAGACCTTTCTCTTTCAAAATTTTTGCCAGATCGACGGGGTTGTGGTTGGGAAGCTGCTGTACGTACAGCTTGACGCCGCGTTTGAGAAGTTCACGGTATGCGTCGAGGTCTTCCTCGGATGCGTAAACTGCCTCAGAAAGCTGCGTCATACCGGTTTTGTAGGTTACGCCGCCAACATTGACCTCTGGAATTTCGACGCCTTCGTCTATTAGACGCACCACATCGACCGGGGATTCGAGTACAAACATGGTTTTCATGCCGGTGTACTTGGGATTGTTGTATACGCGCCCCGCTTTAGCAATATCGAGCACATTGGTTTTGACTCCGGCGGGCGCCACCTGCAGCAGCAGGGTCTTGCGGAGGTTGTCGTGGGCGGCTGCATCCGATGCGGCAATAAAGGTTTGCGGTGCCACATAAGGAACCCAGGTGCCCGCGACCTGCCCGTGAATAAGGCGGGAGTCGATGCGCGTAAAAATAGCATCCATATGCCCGCCTTCAACCTGCTGTTCTGCGGGTATTTCCGGTGCCGCCGGTGTTTCGGCGGGTTTTGCCTCTTGAGAAGGCTTTTCTTCCTGTACCGGCTGGTTGGCTTCTTGGAAGGAACGAATACCCTTCACGCCCGCCTTATGGGCTTTGGCAACCAGGCTCTTGAGGGTTGCATTTTTGCGACCGGCGCCGCTGATAACTTCGATGAGCATTGGCACGTTGACGCCTGCGACAACATCAATATTTTCGTGTTCTGCTGCGAATCGAGCGCCCGCATTGTAGGGGCTGCCGCCGAAGAGGTCGACGAGAATAAGGGTTTCTTCGGATCCTGTTTCCGCAACGATGCGCGTGTACTCTTCGATCAAATCTTCCGGACCCTGCCCGGGAAGAAATGTCACCGGATACACGTTATCGAGGTTTCCGAGGATCATGCTGGCGGTCTTTAAGAGCGCGGGTGCTGACTCCCCGTGTGCCGCCACGATGATAGTGACCATGATGGTCCTCTCGTTACTACAGAATGTGTGTTGTTTCCGTATTTAAGGGTCTAAACCCTTTGAGAATATCACGGTCGGTAAAGGTTTTAAATATGGAGAAAAATATAGGGAAAAAAATGCTTCTACATGAGAACCGCTCGGCACATAAATATAGTATATGTGACCTAAACTATTTTGTTCTTAGGGCATGATCTAGAGGGCGGAGAACGTGAAAGGTTATCAGCTGGACAGTGGGTAAAAAAAGCTGTCATTTGCTGTATTTTTGATGCATTAATAGCGTATATTCTTATATTCCAATATAGGAATATATCGAGTTTTTGGAAGGGTTTTGTCAGGGAGGTAAAGTGCATTCTGACTAAAAATGCTTGTGATCGTGAATAAAAACATTAAAAAAATTCTGCGTTATTTACGATCAAGAGAATTTTTTTATTGCACGGAGGTGATGATTTTAAATTCTAAGAACC
>BNJT01001557.1_pt1 | contig 10236 bp, 20 predicted proteins | sample 8540491 | NCBI WGS metagenome assembly BNJT01 (sample SAMD00202455, study PRJDB9452) | human saliva metagenome | host: Homo sapiens
TGGGTAGTGCTTGTATTTCTTTTTTTCTTCCTCCATAAGTCCTTCTTTCCGATTTTTAGACAAAGAAAAAAACAGTAAACCATTTATAATATGTGTCCAGGATTCTGGGTACATATCATTTCGATTTACCGTTTCGTAAGTTGATATAATATAGCAATTTACACATAATTTTTTTATTTGATAAAATCTAAAGTACTATCCGCTTCTTTTTGCATTTTTCAATGAACCGAGTGCCCCTAAATCATTTGAAAAGATAGAATCATCTTCTACCGAGTCTATTTTTTTATAAAAGTACCCCAAATCTCCTTCTTGTCCGATCATAAAATAATTATATTCATATTCTCTAACTTCATATGTCTGATTTCTTTCTTCTAAATCGGAATATGAATAAAAAAACATATTCCTGAGTCCTTAACTTCAAAGACATCACCACTATTAATCCCACATAGAAACTCAAAGTATAGTTTTGGGAAAGTAAGATTCAGCCTTGCTTCAAGTTCCATAACTTTTATTTTTTTACACCGTCTATTACCATAAGCCCCTTATCCGTTCATCCCTTCATACTCCATTTTATTGGTTTCCAAGTTAACCGATATTCCTAATAAATGCCCTCCAAAAATAGTCCGGTGAGGTAGCCAAATCAATAGAAAAAAATCATCTTCAGAAAAAAATATACGGAATTCACAAAAAAATACTTTTTTTATTAAGGTTTCCTCTTCGATTGCCCCTACGGGATATCCTATCATCTCTTCTTTTTTTCATAGTATATATCGTATTTATCAGTTTATCAATACTTTTTGGTGCTATAGCCCCTGAATAATTAGTCATACTTTCTTAATAGGTGATAAAAAAATTATAGAGCCAGCAAACACTTGGATAATCAAATATATACCTAAATACATTACAATATGTTCTGTTTCCATTATATTCAAAACTCCAAGTAGTGAATACACCATAATAGATAAAGCCGTAATTGACATGCTAACCCAATAAGTATATTTTTCCAGCCCTATCCCTAAGTTTTTGTTTCAGCTCATCTTTCAGTTCAATTTCCTCAAGCTCTATTTTTTTCTTGATATTTTTTTCTGGATTCTTTCGCCAATAAAAAAATATCGAATTATAGTAGTAATCCCCATCATCCCGAAAGCTCCTGTCATTCCAGAAAAATATACCTGACATATCATTATCAAACGAAACGGATATATATAAGGATATTCCAGCTAAAATAGTGCAAATCACTCCATAGATTAGATTACTTGTCTTCATCGCTTACCTCCTTTTCATACGTGAATATATCTTCTATTGCTTTGTTAAAAATATAGAGCTATTTCAAATGCTAAATCTAAAGATGGATTATACTTACCATTTTCTATTGCGCTAATGGTTTGCCGTGAAACTCTTAATTTTTTTAGCAAACTCTTCTTGAGTTAATCCCTTAAGCTTTCGTAATTCATCCAATTTGTTTTTTTCAAACGCATTAATCTCCTCTCGTCAAGTTCCCTTTACATTGACATTATAAAACTTTTTCGTTCTTTGTCAAGTTTCCTTTTACAATAAATATTTCAAAAATTATATAAACCAATTAATTTAATCTCGACACCCCTAATCTAAATCACTAAAAAAAGCACCACACTTTTACTTTTGCGATGCTTAATGCTTTATACGCATGTATTGGTTTAATAATAGCCTAATTCGTGTGCTAATTCGTCATCCGATTTTTCTCATTTTTCCCTTAACTCATCGGAAATAACAAACTTCTTTGATTCCTCTGCACTTGGCATCTTGCTATCGTCTATGAGGTCATACATTTCCCCATTGATTTCCATTAACATATTTTTCACCTCTTTATAAACTCACCCTTTTGGATTTCATCAAAAATCTTATTATAGTTTTTAGATGTTTCCTCTTCAATCATTGCTTTCGGATGTCATATAAACTCTTCTTTTTTTCTTACTATACATCGTTTTTAATCAATGTTTCAATATTTCTGTGCTTGCCTATAGAGTAAACATCTCCATTGTGACATGGTATAAGAGTAAGTTGCGTCTAGTCCCGCTGTAAAAGCAAGCAAACTTGAGTTATCCTCGCTTTGTGATGCTTAATGCTTTATATAAGTTTATTGATTTAATAATAGCCTAATTCGTGTGCTATTTTTATCTGCCTTTTTCACTCATTCTTTTTCTTAGCTCTTCAGGAATCTCTATCTTCTTTGATTCCTCAGCGCTTGGCATCTTGCTGTCATCTATAAGATCAAGTATCACCCCATTAAACTCTTTTTTAACATATTCTGTCTCCTTGTTTCCTCAACGATCTTTTCTTTTACTACTATTCCCATATCTCTAAAGAGCTTTTTTTAATAAACACCATATAAAATCTCTAATATTTAAAGATACAGTTATTCTATTGATACGCGTTCATTTACTATTATAGGAGGATCTAAGCGCGGGTGAGACTCTCCCTTTTTTTCCACAGGCTTTTATATTCCTCTTCTCTCTCTGGTATCACCTCGAAGTGATATCCATTAGCACATTCTCCACCATTCTCATAAAAAAATATCTTGGCGTTGTATCTGGAAAAAGCTTTACACCTGAAGCGTTCACCCTTCTTCGACAAACAATACTTGCAAAAGCCACATCGATCTACTCTTATCATATTCCTTTGCTGCCTCTTTACTATTTCCCCTTATACGCCGAATACTTACCCTCAGGGACGCTCTTTTAATCTCACCTGTTTTTGTATGCCTCAACAAGACGCTTTACCGCCTCTGCCTGTCTTAGAAGCTCGGCTCCCTCATCAGTATCGATAACAAGCATTCTCGTCTTGAGAGCATCCACAGTCTTCATGCTAGGGCTAAAGAATTTCTGAGTGCCGTCCTCTCTCAAAGGCTCATAAGGCTTGTGTTCAGCCAGAGCCATAAATCTCGAGTTAAAGATAAAAAGTGTAACCAGCAATACCTGTTTGCTTCTGGTATGCCTTTGATATACCGCCATCTATTACATAGAGAAGTCCACCGCCTTTGATAGGGCTCTCTCCGTTTTTGATTTTTACCGGAACGTGTCCGTTCAAAAATTTTGGAATGACTAGGGTCAAGTCCAAACTCACGTAAAATCTTTTTCGCATGGCTCCTTGCTATTTATTAGCTTGTAGTAAGGCCTTACATGCTCCTTGTGGCTGGCTTTGTCATCGATGAAGAGTCTCTCAAAGGTCGTCATCTTCTCCTTACCGAAAAGAGGAGAATCCTTAGCGAGCCATAGGTACCACATTAGGTCTCCAGGCTTTCCGTACTTCTTAATTTTCTCAGGCGAGAAATACGAAGCTCTAATCTGCTTATCGAGATGATCCATCAAAGCTCTACCTGCACACTTTGCTCCGTAGATATCCACAGGAATGAAGTCACCGTTCTCATCCATAGGAATGCATCCGTGGAAGAGCAAATTGCCGTTTATACGCTTGTAAAGTGCTCCATGGCTAAACATATACCTTATATGAGTTTGTAGCCTCTCAGAGTTAATTATCGACGCTGAGAGCGAATTCATAACTGCACGCTCATCCTCGGTAAGCTCGTATGGATTGTTTGGATCAATGGTTGGGAAGAAAGTATCGTTTAGCGGATAAACTGTGCCTTCAACATTGACCGTACCATTCTCAAAATCAATCTTGTCTAGCAAAAGTCTCTTGTCTAGATCAAATTCAGGATGTTCTTTGATAAGCTGTCCCTCTAGCTTAAACTGCATTATTGCAATTGCCTTGTGCATGCGTGCAGCAAGCTGGTCGTCTACAGGATCAAATTTGTTCTTGTCCAAAAATATGTGGCCAGAACTTCTTGCATTCGTCGTTTCCATATGTATCAGCAGCAAATGTCGTAAGTCTTCTAAGGTTAATTCCGTATCCAACCTCAAGCATATCAAAATTGTTATAGCTGATGTTCATTCTAATGATGTTAGCTATGCAAGCAAGGTTTCCTGCCGCAGCACCCATCCAGACGATATCGTGGTTACCCCACTGAAAATCAACATCGTGGTAGTCCATCAAATAGTCCATGATTGTATCAGGATGCGCACCTCTATCATAGATATCGCCTATGATGTGAAGCTTGTCAACTGCAAGTCTACTTATGGCATCGGCCATCTCTGTAATAAAAATCTCACCAAAACCAAAATTTACAATCGTATTAATAATCTCGCTGTAGTAGTGAACGCGGTTTTTCCTCATCGTCAGCGTGAAGAAGCTCATCCATAGCATAATCGAGATACTTAGGAAGTCTATTTCTAACCCTTGATCTAGTGTACTTTGTTGAAACCGACTTACAGATTGTAACCAGTCTATAGATAACAGTCACGCACCACTGCGAAAAATCAATCTCCGTCTTCTTACGTCTTTCTATCTCAGCCTGAGGATTATATATCAAAGCCGCTAGATCCTCCCTATCGTCCTCGCTCAAAATCCCCGCATAATGCTCATCAATCTTTGTCTTTATCGTACCTGAAGCACTTCTTAGCATGTGAATGAAAGCCTCATGCTCTCCGTGAAGATCGCTCAAAAAATACTCAGTTCCCTTAGGCAAAGCAAGTATTGCCTTAAGGTTTATATACTCGGCAGTAGCCGCTCTTATATTAGGGTATCTGTCTGCAAGAAGCTCTAGATAATTTGAATCTGACATATTTTACTCCTTTAAAACTCGATTGTATCTCTTTCCGAGACATCATCAAAGCACTATATTATCTAATTTGCATTTATCCTATATGCTGACAACGGCTCAACCTTGTCAGTATGAGCCGTTAGTCTTCTATTCTCAATATATTTGCGCCGAGCGCACGGAACTTCTCTACGAACTTCTCGTATCCACGCTCAACATGGTAAATCTGTGAAACTTCAGTAGTTCCAGACGCAACAAGACCTGCGAGTACCATTGCAGCACCTGCACGAAGATCGGTTGCAATTACGCTTGAACCCTCAAGCTTCTTTCCTCCCTGAACAATTGCGCGATTACCTTCGGTTTTAATATTTGCACCCATTCTGTTAAGCTCGGCAACGTGCATGAATCTGTTCTCAAAAACAGTCTCAATAACAGTGCTTGAACCCTCAACAGTCGTCAAAAATGACATAAAAGGTGACTGTATATCAGTTGGGAATCCTGGATATGGAAGAGTCTTAAGGTCAGTTGCTATAAGCTTCTTCTCTGTGGCATTCACATAAAGACCCTCTTCAGTTATCTCCACTGTAACTCCGCACTCTCTAAGCTTTTGCAGTTATAGGCTTAACGTGATCTGGAACCACATTCTTTATCATAACCTCACCACGAGTAATCGCAGCCGCAAGCATAAAAGTAGCAGTCTCTATTCTATCAGGAATTACATTGTGAGCGGCACCGTGAAGTGACTTAATACCTTCAATCTTAATAGTATCAGTACCTGCACCTTTGATCTTTGCTCCCATTTTGTTCATGAAATTAGCAAGATCTACAATCTCAGGCTCCTGAGCCGCGTTCTCAATGTATGTTGTTCCATTTGCCAAAACAGCAGCCATCATGATGTTCTCAGTCGCTCCTACACTTGGGAAGTCAAGGTAGATAGCTGCGCCCTTGAGACCGTTCTCTGGCGCTGTTGCTTCGATATAGTTTTCCTTTGCTATAATCTCAGCACCAAGAGCCTCAAATCCCTTAAGATGAAGTCCTATAGGTCTTTCACCCTATGGTACATCCACCAGGCATATACACCTTAGCGTACCCAGCTCTAGCTAGAAGAGGTCCCATCAGCAAAAATGATGCACGCATCTTGCTAGTATGTTCGTAGCTCGCCTCACGCTTTGTTAGCTCTTCCATATTTATCTCTAGCACGTTTTTCCTCTATCTGATTGATGCTTCCACCAAGAGATACCAAAATCTCCTTCATGACCTTAACATCTATCAAATTAGGCACGTCGCTTATCTTACATTTTTCTTTTGTTAGGATAGCAGATGCCATCTCTGGTAACACCGCGTTCTTGGCTCCGCTTATCTGAACCACTCCATAAAGTGGCGCTCCGTTTTTGTACTAAAAAAATTTTTGCCACGACTTCCTCCGAATTCAGCAATCTTCTATGACGATTTCTATAGCTTCTATAGCTTCTTTAGCTCTTTGATGCATGCTCCACACACGTTCTTGCCGTGCACTTCTTTTACATCCTCATCGCTTCCACAAAACACACATCGCGCTTCGAACTTCTTTAGCATTATGTAGTCATCCTGAACAAAGACCTCAAGGCTGTCATCTGTATTTATGTCTAGGCTTCGTCTTAGCTCAATAGGAATTACAATTCTCCCTAGCGCGTCAACCGGCCTTACTATTCCCGTCGATTTCATTTAGCTTCTCCCTCCAACTAGTTCTTTCCGTTTTTGATAAGTGAAATCAAAGAGCTTATTGATTTTGCTATGCTCGAAAGCGAAGCAACCCTTGATTCATTACCAGCAGCAGCGCTTGCAAAGCTTGCGATGGTCTTTGATAGATCATCTACAACGGGCTTTGTCTCAATTGCCTTTTCGCTAACGATTCCGCTAACAACAGAAACATCCTCCAAAATACCGTTCACTCTCTTAAGTGTCTGTATAAGACGTGCAACTGCTACAATCAAAAAAATATGAGCAATATTATCGCTACTGCAATCAAAAATAATATATAACATGTTGTTCAAATCAATAGTAACCATATAAGCCTCCCGGTATCTCCTTTGATCTCCAATTAATTTATCTTAATAATTACTGACTAACTTAGCCTGCAGCCTCAAAACTAGACCTCATAGGCCTCCAAAACTTCTTTTCGTAAAAGCTGCCATCTTCATTTCTTACGCTGATGTTCTCAAGCCATTTAAGCTGCCTCCTGCCTCCCTTTAACAAAGTGCATAAGCAGTATATTAGGCACGCCGCCAGGCTTACCGCTAACAAGCTGAATAGTCTTAGGCTCAAGCGCAAATCTCCTGCTCGCCTCACATATATCTATCAGCCTTCCTGGTCTATGAACCATGAATAGGCTTCCGCCATCCTTGACCAGAAAGGCCGCCGCCTCTAGGAAGTCCTCAAGACCCTGCAAGAAGCTCATGCCTTGCAATAGCCTTTGCCGTATTACCGCTCACAAGGCCCCTGCCTGACTCCATATACGGTGGATTGGTCGTCACTACATCAAAAGCTCTCTGCCCCCAAGTAGATGACTCTCCATGCCCTTAATATCTTTAACATTGGCAAGTACAAGCTTAAGTCTATCCATCAAAGAGTTAAGCTTAAGGTTCTCCTGCGCAAGCTCAAAGGCCTGCTCCTGAACCTCAACTCCAACAAATTCCTTAGCCCTGCATCTAGCTGACATAATCAGTGGAATTACCGCTGTATTTGTCCCAAGATCACAGACCCTCATATCTTCAGTAATCTGCAATTCCCTGCAGGCCATATTAGCTAAAAAGAACTGCATCCGTTCCGTAGCAGAAGGCATCCTCATCCTGAACTAGCTTAAGTCCACCGAAACCTATATCATCTACTCGTCTCTTCATGCTAGTTATTCTTCATAAGCTCCTCGAGCTCTGCCTTGTATTCTTCATCGACTTCGTTTAGAATTTCTCGGTCATTGTTATGTCCGCCCTTTGACCTCTTATCCTTACCGGATTTGTTCTTGTCAAACTGCCTCTTTATCTCTTCCTTGCGATATGTGTAGATATCCTCTGAAAGCTTGTCGCTTCCGTCCTCTTCCTTCTCGCCAGTAAAAAGCCTTACTCTCACAGTCTCTCTAAATATATTAGAATCTATAACCTTTGCTCTGCCGTCACTTGTCTTAACTATCTCACCGCTCTCAGGCATACCCTTGCGAAGCTCGATATACACATCGTTCTCATACTTTAGGCAACACATTAGCCTTCCACATATACCCGAAATCTTTCCAGGATTTAGGGAGAGATTTTGAGTCTTTGCCATCTTGATAGATACAGGCTGAAAATCTGTTAGCCACGAAGCACAGCAAAGCCCTTTACCACAAGGTCCGCATCCGCCGATAATCTTGGCTTCATCTCTAACCCCCACCTGCCTGAGCTCTATTCTCATCCTGAAAACGCTAGCCAAGTCCTTGACAAGCTCTCTAAAATCTATCCTTCCATCTGCAGTGAAGTAAAAACACAATCTTGTTATTATCAAAAAGTATATTCCACATCTATGAGCTTCATCTCAAGTCCGCGCTTGTCAATCTTCTCCTGACAAATACGCATCGCTTCAGACTTCTTACTTTCGTTCTCATCCCTACGCTTGATATCTTCTTCCGTAGCTATCCTAATAATAGGCTTGAGCGGCTTAATCACGCTCGAATCCTTGATAACATTAGGCTGCATTGCAATATATCCAAATTCGAGTCCTCTAGCAGTCTCTACGATTACACCGCATCCGACCTCGAGTCCTTCTAAATCTAGCGGATCAAAATAGTATACCTTACCATTGTTGCGAAATTTAACGCCGGCTACATTTATCATCGCTTACCTTCCCATCTTTAAAATTAAATTCTTCATAGCGTATCTAAAATTAGAATTGCCATTAATGCTGCGTCTAGCCTCCTCAACATAGGAAATGTACTTCGCAGCTTTATTTCTATTCATTACCGCAGAGCCACTGTTTATCAGATACTCTCTCAAAACTCTTTCTATCGCATCAAGAAAGCTCAAAGCCCCGCGTCTATCCTTCACACATTTATCGAGTAAATTCTTCTGCTCATAAAACAAATTGCGATCAACGACCATCTTTATCAAAGCCTCAGCATTAGCGAGTAACTTTGCATCATCTGCCAAACACAAATCTGCATCATTAATTCTGATGCTAGCACATCTTGATCTAACAGTCGGAAGTAAATTTACGCTGTTCTCAGACAAAAGCATTATCAAAGAGCTAGCCTTCGGCTCCTCAAGTGTCTTAAGAAGTCTGTTCTGCGCCCTATCCGTCATTGTATCTGCAGATTCGATGATTGCAATGTGCATCCTTCCCTCTGCTGAGGGAAGCATCGCAAGCTCCCCCTGCAAATGTTCTATTGCCTCGTTCTTGATTGACTTCTCATCCTGAAGGTAGTGAAGATCCTCGTAAGAATCCTTATCTATGCGCTTACAAATACTACACTGGTCACATCCCTCACCAGGTTTTTTTCCTTGCATAGAGTTGCCTTTGCAAAAAGCCTTTGCAATCCCTGGCTTATCAATTAGGCTATCGCCCCTCGATAATATATGCATGTGTAATATTGCCTTTTATAATAGCATCGCTGAGAGACTCTAGCGATTTACCATATTTGAAATACTTACTAAGTCCCACAACAACCTCTGAATTTACCTTGCAAGAATCACATCGAGCTTTTCGATAATCTCAGACTTAACTGACTCAATATCTTTGCACGCATCAATCCTTATGATTCTATCTCTATTTGCCTCGTCATCCATAAGTGCAAGATATCCATTATACACTCTCATGCGGAAAGAATCCTCCTGAAGTTCCATCCTATCCTTACCTTCTCCCCTGCTATCTATACGGCTAGAAGCACTATGTGGGTTTATATCAAGAAAGAATGTATAGTCAGGCATAGATCCATCTACTGCGTATTTGTTAATATCCCAAATTGCATCACCCATCTGCCTACCATAAGCCTGATAAGCAATACTCGAGTCTACAAATCTATCGCATACGACAACCTTGCCCTCTAAAAGCGCAGGTTTAATAACCTCACTTACGATCTGTGCACGAGAAGCAGCATAAAGCATTGCTTCAGTCATAGCACACATTTCCGCATTAGCTGGATCCAAAAGAATGTCTCTTATCTTTTTCACCCTATGCTTGTGCCACCCTGGTTCCCTAATAAATAAAGCATCAACACCTCTAAGCTCTAAATAATCCTTAATATTAGCTAGCTGTGTAGACTTTCCGGAACCATCGCCTCCCTCAACGGATATAAATATACCCTTGTTCAAATCAGGTTCACACTTAGGCACGATTCCTGGCATTCTCTTGTCATTGCACATATCTATTTCCTTTTTAATGACCATATCTATCATTCTGTTAAAGAGCAGAAAAGTAATATATGCCATTGGACAAACTAAGAGTATGCAAAATATAATCTTAAAAATCAACATATATCTGCTCCTTAAATGTAAAATTTACATATAGGTAAATTATACCATTTGTACCAAATAATTACAATCTAGTAAAAAGTATTCTAGACATAAAAAAAGACTGCATAAGCAGTCTTTAATGAA
>BNJT01000549.1_pt1 | contig 10185 bp, 9 predicted proteins | sample 8540491 | NCBI WGS metagenome assembly BNJT01 (sample SAMD00202455, study PRJDB9452) | human saliva metagenome | host: Homo sapiens
AAATGAGGTCCTTAGCACCATTTGTGCTAAGGACTTTTGACATTTAATTATTGTTAAATAATAAAACAAAATGGAAGCGGTTTAAAAAGAGCAAAAAAAGTATAAGTAAAGAGCAAGAACGTTCATGTGCCAAGAGTATTAAAATGATAAAATTATTTATGTAAACGTTTTTTATAATATTAAGGAGGGGTATTATGTATAAACATAAAAAAATATGGAGAAGAGACAGCGCTTCTCTATAAGAAAGCTCACGGTCGGAACTTGTTCTGTGATTATTAGGGCTTTTCTTTTTGGCACACTTCAACCTGTTTCTGCTAGTGAAGTAGCTGAACAGAAGTCGTTGCAACTGCAACTGAAAAATGCGCCAAATCATGAAGCTGTACAAAATACTGAGGAGAAATCAGATGAAGCGGTATCTGAAGTAACAGCAACAGACACGCGGACTTCTAAGAATAGCTCCGAAGAAAAACCGGTTACGGAAGCATCTGCCAAAGAAGTTACTGAAGCAACTTCTCAAGGGGAACTGGAGAAGTAACCAATAAAGAAGAAAAAGCTACTGAAGCAACAGCAACTGAACATGTTGAAACGGGTAAAACAGAAACAGATGCTAAAGCTGAGAAGGCAAAAGAAAAGAAGATAAAAACAGTAGAGAAAAAATCTGAAGAAGAAAAAGCTGCAACAGCTACTTCTGGAGAAAATAGAGAAGCAACTGAGAAAAACAGCTCCAACGAAAGAGTGGGATTCTTCTAGTAGAGTAAAAAGGGAAAGTAGAGGTTGTTGAAGAAGGTGGCGTTCGTTACAATAAATTAACTTCAACATCATCTAATGACAACGGAGCCAATGAAGCTTTATTCGAAAAACAAGGCTTACAAGCAGATGAAGAAGGAAATGTCAACATTGATTTAACCTTTAAAGCCAATACGGCACCTGCTGAAACTCGATTTGGTGTTTATCTAAAATATAAAGATAATGACAACAACATCTTTGTAGGATATGACAAAGGTGGTTGGTTCTGGCAATATAAAGGACCAGGTGTAAACACATGGTATAGCAAGACTCGTGTAGAAGCAGCCTGCTATTGGTGAAGAAAATCATCTTTCTATTGTTTATAAAAAAAGATGGTCAATTAAACGCAACAAATAATGGACAAAAACTTATTTAGTACTGAGGTTGTTCCAGAGGCAGTGAAAAATGCTTTAGCGGGTATCAAAAAAGTTTACTTGAAAGCGGGTACATGGGGAACAGAATTAACTTCAGTATCGATTAAAGCAGATAACCAAGAAAATGTAAGACAAGATAATGAACCAAATAATCCAGTGGATGATGGTCTTGCTAGAAACGACCAAGATGTTCATTATGAAACGCTACAATCTGAAACATTAAAAGCGATTATTGATACTGCGTTTCCACGTGTGAAAGAATATGAACTAGATGGTAAGACATTAACAGGTCAAGTTCAAAAAAATTGATAAAATGTCTATCAATGGCGTTTTTAGTAAAAACCAGAAGTTCAATATCGTAAAATTGACGATAAAAACAGCTGAGTATGTGATGACAGTAAGAAATGATGATGAATTCATCAATGCAGAGATTACAGTTAAATTACAATTAGTTGGAAACGAAATGCATTTTGACGTTACTAAAGTAGTCAATAAAAAAATAACGTTGAAAATGGGCAAATCGGTAGACAATGTTCGTAAACTTATTCAAACCATTGAATTCCCTGGAAATACACTTGTTTCAGTAGGGTCTAACAAACAAAATGCCAAATTTGATGGGGCTCAAATGTCTACAAACACTCATAGATCTGGAGATTACCATTTAGATTTACACTCTGGAAAAATGAATGAGTATACTTACGGATTTATGTATGGATTTGTTTCCTCAAATGAATTGTCAGCATCTGTTTGGAGTAACTCACAATTCACTTATCAAGGAAATGACTTTGCACGTCTAACTACTGCATTACAAAGAGTAGAAGGTGTGAACTACTTAGGAATTCAAAGTTCACCTTATTGGTATCAACGTGCTTATAAGAATTTGGTATACCCTGAATATACTTTAGAATTACCAAGTTCAAAAGTTGTTATTACAAAAGATTTAAATAAAGATAATGTCGTGGACTGGCAAGATGGTGCGATTGCATATCGTAATATCATGAACAATCCAAAAGGGGCAGAATCTGTTCCAGATTTAGTCGCTTATCGTATTGCGATGAACTTCGCTTCTCAAGCACAAAACCCATTCTTAATGACTTTAGATGGTATTAAGAAGATTAACTTTACACACGGATGGTTTAGGTCAATCAATCCTCCTTAAAGGATATGGTAGTGAAGGTCACGACTCTGGTCACTTAAACTATGCAGATATCGGTAAGAGAATTGGTGGGAGTTGAAGACTTCAAGAAACTCTTAGCAAGAGCAAGAGAATACGGTGCAAAAATCGGTATTCACGTAAACGCTTCTGAAACATATCCAGAGTCTAAATACTTTAGTGAAGCGATTCTTCGTAAAAATCCAGATGGAACTTACATGTATGGCTGGAACTGGTTAGACCAAGGGATCAATATTGATGCTAGCTATGACTTAGCTCACAAACCGTCTTCAACGTTGGAAAGAATTGAAAGAAAAAAATTAGGAGAAGGACTTGATTTCATCTATCTAGACGTATGGGGAAATGGACAATCTGGAGATAACTCTGCTTGGCCAACTCACATTATTTCTAAAGAAATTAATTCGCAAGGCTGGCGTATGACAATTGAGTGGGGTTATGGTGCAGAATATGATTCTACATTCCAACACTGGGCAGCTGACTTAACTTACGGTGGATATACACTGAAAGGGATCAACTCAAATATCACTCGATTCATCCGTAACCACCAAAAAGATTCATGGGTGGGAGACTATCCAAGCTACGGTGGAGCTGCGAACTATCCATTACTTGGTGGATATAACATGAAAGACTTCGAAGGATGGCAAGGTCGAAGCGACTACGAAGGATATATTCGTAACCTCTTCGAAAACAACATTATGACGAAGTACTTCCAACACTACAAAGTATCTAAATGGATTAATGGAAACCCAGTTGCAATGAGCGACAACGGTCAAAACTATAAGTGGACACCAGAAATGGAAGTACATTTAACAAATGACAAAGGGGACGAAGTGAAAATCGTTCGTCAATCCAATGATCCAAATAGTCCAGATTACCGTAAACGTGTGACTACTTTAAATGGTCGTGTCATCGAAAATGGTGGTAGCTATTTAGTTCCATGGAACTGGGATGAAAATGGTAAACCTTTAACAGGTGACAAAGAAAAATGTACTTCTATACAAACACAACTGGAACAACTGAATGGACACTTCCTGAAGATTGGACTGGAGATAAAGTATACCTTTATCGCTTAACAGACCAAGGAAAACAAGATGTTGTTGAATTAACAGTTGGCGCAGATCGTAAGGTTCAAATTACAGGGGACGCATACCAACCATATGTACTTTATAAAAGCTCCTCAAGGCAAAAAGACAATGGTATGGAGTGAAGGATTACACATCTACGACCAAGGTTTCAACAGTGGAACATTGGATCATTGGGAAAAAACAGGAGATGCAGAACATGCAGAAATTGTGAAATCTCAAGGTGCAAACGAAATGCTTCGTATTCAAGGAAACAAAGAAAGAGTAACCTTGAAACAACGATTAACTGATTTGAAACCAAATACGAAAATATGCAGTTTATGTAGGGTAGATAACCGTAGTGATGCTCGTGCAGATATTACAGTTCGCGTTGGCGATAAAGTAATTTCAAACTACACGAATAAATCAATTGCGAAAAACTATGTTCAAGCACATGCTCATAACACATTGAAAAAGAATGCAACCATCGATAACACAAGTTACTTCCAAAATATGTATGTATATTTTACTACAGGGGAATGATGTCTCTAACGTTACATTAGAACTTGGTCGTGATGCTGATGAAAAAGCAACTTACTTCGATGAAATTCGTGTGTTTGAAAATAAATCAGTTATGTATGGTGATAACCACGATACAGGAAGTGGTAAATTCAAACAAAACTTTGAAGAGGTACCTCAAGGAATCTTCCCATTTGTAGTTGGGGATGTAGAAGGGGTTCAAGATAACCGAACTCACTTATCTGAAAAACATGAACCATATACTCAACGTGGATGGAATGGTAAGAAAGTCAACGACGTAATTGAAGGGATTGGTCATTGAAGACAAATGGTTTATCAGGATATGATAAACTTGTATACCAAACAATTCCTCAAAACTTCCGCTTTGAAGAAGGTAAAACATATAAAGTCACTTTCTGATTATGAAGCAGGATCTAATGGAGCCTACTCATTCGTAATTGGTAATGGAGAAAATAGCCGTCGTAGTAAATTAACGAAAATATGATTTAGAAAAATACTTGGGAAAAATCTTCAAAACCTAAGAGAGTAAGCTTCTACGTAACAGGTGAAAAAGGTGGAAATACTTGGGTTGGTATTTACTCAAATGCTCGTGGTGCAGATACGAAGAATGATACCAATAATAACGAAATCAACTTCAAAGGTTATAAAGACTTCATGATGGATAACCTCGAAATTGAAGAAATTAAGTTAACTGGTAAGATGATTGTTGATGATGCATTTGAAAAAGAACACACCAGTCGTTAACGGAAATTATAAATCAGAATCTCTAAATGCTTATAAAGATGCAGTTGCTGCTCTATTAGAAGCTGAAGATGATATTAGTATTGAAGATGCAAAAGCTTTAGTACAAAGAGTACAAGAAGCAAAAGAAGCTCTTCAAGAAAAACGTACAACTCCTACTTGGGATGATATTGCCGACGGAGGAATTGAAGCTCCTTATGAAAATGTAGATAATCCATACTATGCATTTGATAATAATCCAAATACATTGTGGCATACACCATATGGCGTTGACAGTTTAGGACAATCTCTTAAAGTAACATTTAAGACTCCACTTGAATCAACTCGCTTTTGAATATGTACCAAGACAATCTGGTGCAAATGGACGAGTGATGAGCGGAAGTTTAACAGTCATTGATGAAAATGACAAGGAACATCACTTTAGCTTCCAAGGTTGGAGAAATGATGCTAAGACGAAAGTTGTTAATTTTGGTGCTCCAATTAAAGTGAAGAAAGCTATCTTTACTGGTAATGAAACTTATGGAGACTATGGACATATTTCTGCTGCAGAATTACGCTTTGTATTACCAGTGGAAGCTGATACTCCAGTAGATGAGTCAGCGCTTAAAGCAGAAATCGATCGAGTAAGTAAAATTGACCGTAAAGAAGTGAAAGAATACTTAGCTGGTCTCATTGCTTATAAAGAAGGACTTGCTGGACAAAAATCTATTGACACCAAATGCGGTTCAACGATTAGTGGAAGAGTTGAAAGAAGTGAAGGAAACGGAAGAGCCTCAACCAAATCCGGATCCAGAGAAACCAACTCCAGATCCAGAGAAACCAACTCCAGATCCAGAGAAGCCAACTCCAGATCCAGAGAAGCCAACTCCAGATCCAGAGAAACCAACTCCAGATCCAGAGAAACCAACTCCAGATCCAGAGAAACCAACTCCAGATCCAGAGAAGCCAACTCCAGATCCAGAGAAACCAACTCCAGATCCAGAGAAGCCAACTCCAGATCCAGAGAAACCAACTCCAGATCCAGAGAAACCGACTCCAGATCCAGAGAAACCAACTCCAGATCCAGAAAAACCAACTCCAAATCAACCAAACATCGAATTACCTCTATACGAAACAGAAGGCGTGAAGGTAACGATTGATAAGAAGACAGGTATTGCGAGATTTGAAGACGAAAAATGGAGATACTCCAGTAGTTGTTGAAGTTGCAACCAAATACTTGGATAAGAAGATTAAGATGCTTAAGGTTGAAAAGGTAAGTGGAACGATTAAGGGACTTGATGGAAAAGAATACCAAGCTTATGAAATTACTTTTGCAGCAAAAGATGGAAGTGCTGTAGCTGTAAATGGAGAAGCAAAAGTTACTTTCCCTGTAGATAAAGAAGTGGATAATGCATACTTTGTAACAGACGATAGAGAAACTGCTAGCCCAATTAAATTTACTAAAGGGGAAGGCAATTCTATAACATTACATGTAGCTCACTTTTAGTTTATATGCAGTAACATTTCAAAAACTGCAACGCCTGCTACACCAAGTAATCCAGTAGTTCCTTCTAATCCCTTCAACACCAAGCAATCCGACAGCACCGGTGAATCCATCAACTCCAGATAATTCTTCTACTCAAGTAGATTCTGGTACTCAAGCAAATCGTGGTGGTCTAGTAGCTGCTGCAAACGAAGGTGGTAAAACACCCTGCATCTCCTGCTCAACAAGCAAGTGCTAAATCTGAAAAAGAAGCTTTTACCAAAAACAGGTATTGAGGATGCAACTCCTGGTCTAGTAGGAGCAATCCTAGCTTCACTCGGTGGATTAGGATTAATCTTTACGAAAAAAAGGTAAAAAAAGAGAATAGGAAAGAAACAATCATTGCCTATAAGGGCCCAACCTAACCAGCCCTTATAATCATGAAAAATAGTTCTGCCCTCAAACCGGTTCACAATGTGAGCCGGTTTTTCTCCTTTAAAAAGAAGCAAAATGTTGCAAAATTATTTTGAAATAGCGTAAAATTTATCTGTTCGATGAAGAGAACAACTTGTATAAATACACTTTGTAGAGAGCCGATTGTAGGTGGAAGGTTGGCAGTCCCTGTTTATAACGAGAATCATCTCTTGGAAACTTTTCTGAAATACATGATAGATTAAGAAGGGTCGCTTAAAATGGCGTTAGCAATTTACCTAGGCAAATGAATTTCATTTGTAAATATGGGTGGTACTGCGGAATTGATTTCGCCCCTGCTGTTTGCAGGGGCTTTTTTTATGTTTTTTTAGGAAAAATGATTGCAAAAGAGTCAAAATAAGGAGGAAAAATTTGATGAAAATGAAGGAAACCTTACAAATTGGGAAAAACAGAATTTCCAATGCGTGGGAATTTACCAACAAAAGAAGTAGAATATCAAAAAGAATGGGAAGAAGCAGACGTTTATGGACAACGTCAAGCGAAGAATGGAGGAAACCATCATTCGTTCTTCATGACGGACCACCTTATGCTAATGGTGCCGTTCATATGGGACATGCTTTAAATAAAATTTCTAAGGACTTTATTGTTCGTAGTAAATCAATGAGCGGGTTCCGTGCACCGTATGTACCAGGATGGGATACACATGGACTTCCAATCGAGCAAGCTCTTGCGAATGCTGAAGGGTTGACCGTAAAAAAATTATCGATTGCTGAATTCCGTAAATTATGTGCGGAATACGCATTACGTCAAGTTGATAACCAACGTGCTGAATTTAAACGTTTAGGGAGTTACAGGTACATGGGATAATCCGTACCCTAACACTTCAACCAGAATTCGAAGCAGAACAAATCCGTGTATTTGGTAAAATGGCTGAAAATGGCTATATTTACAAAAGGGATTAAAAACCAATTTACTGGTCTCCATCAAGTGAATCTTCACTGGCGGAAGCTGAAATTGAATATAAAGACGTAGAAAGCCCATCAATTTATGTGGCGTTCAAAGTGAAAGACGGAAAAAGGTGTTGTTTCAGATAGATGCATCATTCGTTATTTGGACAACAACTCCTTGGACACTTCCTGCAAACTTAGGGATCTTCGTACATCCTGACTATGAATATGTAGAAGTGAAAACTGATAAAAGGAACTTTTTGTGGTTGCCAAAAAGAGCTTTAGTAAACTCTCTTGCAGAAACATCTAGGTTGGGAAACTGCTGAAAGTAGTTTAAAAGAATTCCGTGGTACTGATTTTAGAGTATGCGACAGCATGGCATCCATTCTATGAACGTGAATCTCTTGTAATGGTTGGAGACTATGTAACACTTGATGCGGGGACTGGTTTAGTTCACTACGGCTCCTGGACACGGGGAAGACGACTATCTACTACTCACGTAAATATAATTTAGATGTATTATCACCAGTCGATAACCAAGGTCATTACACTGCAGAAGCTCCTGGTTTTGAAGGAATGTTCTATGCTAAAGCCAACAAGGTAATTACAGACATGTTAGCTGAAAATGGTTCATTACTAAAATTAAGCTATTTCGTGCATAGTTACCCACATGATTGGAGAACGAAGAAACCAGTAATCTTCCGTGCAACTCCACAATGGTTTGCGTCTATCGAAGCGTTCCGTCAAGAAATCTTAGATGTGATTGAAAATGATGTGAAATGGTACCACCCATCTGGACAAGTACGTATTTACAACATGGTTCGTGACCGTGGAGACTGGGTTATCTCTCGTCAACGTGTATGGGGAGTTCCACTTCCTGTATTCTACGGTGAAAACGGTGAACCAATCATCACTCCAGAAACAACAGAACACGTTGCCAAAATTAGTAGAAGAATTCGGTTCTGACGTATGGTTCGAGCGTGAAGCAAAAGACCTATTACCAGAAGGATTCACACATCCAAGCAGTCCAAACGGCACATTTACAAAAGAAATGGACATCATGGACGTATGGTTCGACTCAGGTAGCTCACATGCTGGTGTATTAAGTATTCGTCCAGAGTTAGAATTCCCAGCTGATTTATACTTAGAAGGATCAGACCAATACCGTGGATGGTTCAACTCAAGTTTAACAACAAGTGTAGCGGTTCATAAACAAGCACCATATAAAGCAGTTCTTTCTCAAGGGTTCGTAATGGACGGAGAAGGCAAGAAAATGAGTAAATCTCTAGGAAACGTCATCTCACCTGCAAAAGAAATGCAAACAAAAGGGGCAGACATTATCCGTCTATGGGTATCTTCTGTGGACTATGAATCAGACGTACGTATCAGTACTGAAATCTTAAACCAAGTATCTGAAGCATACCGTAAGATTCGTAACACAATGCGCTTTATGTTAGCGAATACTACAGACTTCGAACCATCTAAACATGCTGTAGCGTTTAAAGACTTACGCACGGTTGACCAATATATGATGATTCGTTTCAATGATGTTGTGAAGACCATTGAAGAAGCATATGAAAAATATGAATTCTCAACCATTTACCAAACAGTGATGAACTTCTGTACAGTTGATTTATCACAATTCTACTTAGACTTTGCAAAAGACGTTGTGTATATCGAACATGAAGATAACTACGAACGTCGTGCAATGCAAACAGTCATTTACGATATCTAGTGAAATTAACGAAATTACTAAGTCCAATCTTAGTTCACACGAGTGAAGAAGTTTGGAAATACTTGAAGGAAGAAGAAGCTTATGTTCAATTAGCTGATTTCCCAGCAGTCGAAAAATTACGAAAACAAAGAAGAAGTATTAGCTCAATGGGCTGAATTCTTCAAAGTTCGTAACACTGCTTTGAAAGCTTTAGAAGAAGCTCGTAACGAGAAATTAATCGGTAAGAACTTCGAGGCAAAAGTAACGCTTTACCCATCTAATGAAGTTCGTGCTTTATTAGACAGCCTTAAAACACGAATGTAGCTCAATTATTCATCGTCAGTGAATTAGAAGTGGCTGCAGAAGGCGTTGAAGCTCCTGCGAATGCGGTTGAAGGCGAAGGCGTGAAAGTCGTTGTTGAACATGCCAAAGGTGAAACATGCGAACGTTGCCGTGCTGTGAAGATTGAAGTAGGGAACATTAGAAGATGCTCCAACTTTATGTCATCGTTGTGCAGCAATTGTGCGTGAACACTTCCCTGAAGCGTTGGTTCCAGAAGCAGATAGTAAAGAATTTTAACTGAGCCTGAGCAAATTCGGCTCAGTTTTTTGAATAAAAAAATCATATAAAAATCGGCCTTAAGTACCATGTTTAACAAGATGAAGAATGATACAATAATGCTATAAGGAGGGAATGTCATGAAACAGTGGTTTAGACTAGCAAAATTGAGCTTTTTATCTTGTTAACATTTAGGTTGGCAGATTATGTGGATGGCTCGACGAAAAAGGGATAGTAGTATCTGTTTTATTACTTGCAATTTTTCTTTTTTTGTTCTATTTCCTCGAGAGATGGAGGTTCAATCATTTTTGAAAAACAAAGAAACCTTTGAAAAAGACTTCTACTAAAAGTACAAGAAAGGGTATGAACAATCTGGACTTTCCAAACAAGATATTG
>BNJT01003253.1_pt1 | contig 10184 bp, 23 predicted proteins | sample 8540491 | NCBI WGS metagenome assembly BNJT01 (sample SAMD00202455, study PRJDB9452) | human saliva metagenome | host: Homo sapiens
GGCATTGTAACGAAGGAAGGTTTTAACTTCTTCGGTCCAGCCAACACCGTCATAGAGGCTTTTCTGTATAGCCCTCTTCGTTTTCGTAGAGGGTGTAGAGCAGGTCGTACATCCATTCTTTGAGTTTCTCTTGTTCCTCTTCAGGCAATTCATTGAAACCAAGTTGGAATTTGTAACCAATGTAAGTCCCGTGGACAGACTCATCACGGATGATTAGTTTGATGATTTCCGCAACGTTAGCTAGTTTGTTGTTACCAAGATAGTAGAGGGGTGTAAAGAAACCAGAGTAGAAGAGGAAGGTTTCAAGGAAAACGCTGGCAATCTTCTTTTCAAGGGGGCTACCATTGAGGTAGATTTCATTGATAATTTCTGCTTTTCTTTGTAGGTAGGGGTTAGTGTTGGTCCATTCAAAGATTTCTTCAATTTCAGCCTTGGTATTCAAGGTTGAAAAAGATAGAAGAGTAAGATTTTGCGTGGACGGATTCCATAAATTGATATTATTGAAGACGGCTTCTTCGTGGGCAGTACGGACGTCCTTACGTAGAGCATCCACACCAGATTCAGACTGGAGAGTATCCAGCAGGGTCAATCCTCCGAAGACCTTGCCGACCAAGTCTTTTTCCTTGTTGGACAATTTTCTCCAGTCATCGAGGTCATTAGACAAGGGAATCCGTGTATCGAGCCAGAATTGCTCCGTCAGCTTTTTCCAAGTTGATTTGTCGATGACATCTTCGATGGCATTCCAGTTTATGGCTTTTGTAGTAAGTTTGCATTTTGTAAAAATCCTTTTGAATAATTCTTTTCTCAGTTGCTATCTAAAAAGTTGTTTTATAGAATTGTTATATTCCTCATCAATGTCATCAGTACTTTGATTGTTTTTCTTTTCTATTTTGCACTTCGGTTAAGTAATCATCTGTTTTTTGTTGAATTATTTGATTGATTTCTTCGTTTGATGAGGTTTTATTCTTGCTAGTTTGGAGTTTAGAAAGGAAAAGTTTATATAGTTTTTGAAAACTGAGAGTGGTTACTGTACCTAGAACACTTCCAATACTAATAAGTATTACTGCTAGAGAAACAGCTGCTTTTTTGGGTCCTCCCCATAACTTCGTAAGTTGAGCCATTTTAGCATAATCCCACTTGACTTCTTTTGATATTTTAATAGACTCTAAAATTAAATTTTTCATGTTGATAACCTCAGCGATACTTTGACTTCGTTAGATCACACAGCTTTCACATTGGTTAGCGCCTACTTCGCCGCCATCATCAGTGAAGGTGCGGACGTAGTAGATGGACTTGATGCCCTTGTTGAAGGCGTAGTTACGCAAGATAGAAAGGTCACGGGTTGTTTGCTTGCTTTCTTTTTTCCATTCGTAGAGGCCTTTTGGAATATCACTGCGCATAAAGAGAGTCAGAGATAGACCTTGGTCTACGTGCTCAGTTGCGGCAGCATAGACATCAATCACCTTGCGCATGTCCATGTCATAGGCAGAAGTATAGTAAGGAATGGTTTCAGTTGACAAACCTGCCGCAGGATAGTAAATCTTACCGATTTTCTTTCCTGACGTTCTTCGATCCGCTGGGTAATTGGGTGAATTGAAGCAGAAACATCATTGATGTAGCTGATAGATCCATTTGGTGCAACAGCCAGGCGGTTCTGGTGGTAGAGGCCATCAGCCTTGACCTTGTCGCGCAACTCTGCCCAATCCTCTGCAGATGGGATAAAGATACTTGCGAAGAGTTCTTTGACACGGTCAGACTTAGGTACACATTCACCCGTCAGGTACTTGTCAAAGTAAGTTCCGTTGGCATAGTCAGATTTTTCAAAGTTATGGAAGGTTACACCGCGCTCGCGAGCGATATTGTTAGACTCAACCAAGGTCCAGTAGTTCATGAGCATGAAGTAGATGCTAGTGAATTCGACAGCTTCCGCTGATCCATAATCGATCAATTGCTGCGCCAAATAGCTATGCAATCCCATAGCTCCCCAGACCAAAGGTGTGCGCCAGACTGTTACCGTTGTCGATAGAAGGCACAGCTGTGATGTGCGAGCTGTCAGTGACAAAGGTCAAGGCGCGTGTCATAGTCCGGATGGATTTTCCGAAGTCAGGCGAAGTCATCATATTGACGACGTTGGTAGAGCCCTAAGTTACATGACACATCTGTTCCCAGGTGGAGATACTCTTGTGCGTCATTCAAGAGACTAGGCTCTTGTACTTGCAGGATTTCAGAGCAAAGGTTACTCATGATAATTTTACCGTCGATTGATTTGAACGGTTGGCCGTATCAATGTTTACGACATACGGATAGCCGGATTCTTGTTGAGTTTAGAAATTTCTGTTTCCAAATCACGAGCCTTGATCTTAGTCTTGGTGATCTTAGGATTGGCAACTAGCTCATCGTATTTCTCTGTGATATCGATATAGGCAAATGGTACACCGTATTCACGTTCTGATTGAGTAAGGGGCTGAAGAGATACATATCTTCGTTCTTACGCGCCAATTCATAAAAACTTATCCGGAATGACAACGCCGAGTGAGAGGGTTTTAACGCGAACTTTTTCGTCAGCATTTTCTTTCTTGGTAGAAAAGGAAAGAGATGATATCTGGGTGAAGACATTGAGATAAACAACCCCAGCTCCCTGACGTTGGCCCAGCTGGTTAGAATAGGAGAAACTGTCCTCAAAGAGTTTCATAACAGGAACAACGCCAGATGCAGCACCTTCATAGCCCTTTATTGGAGCTCCAGCTTCCCGCAGATTGCTGAGGGAAATTCCGACCCCGCCTCCGATACGAGACAATTGCAGGGCTGAGTTGATGGAGCGGCCGATTGAGTTCATGTCATCTGTTACTTGGATGAGGAAACAAGACACCAATTCACCACGACGAGCCCGGCCAGCGTTGAGGAAGCTTGTGTAGCCGGTTGATAGCGCTGGTGGATGATTTCATTTGCGATATCCTTGGCAATGGCTTCATCTCCGTTGGCAAAGTAGAGGGCATTAAAGAGCACACGATCTTCCATGCCTTCGAGATAATATTCACCATCATTGGTCTTTAGTGCATACTGGTTGTAGAATTTATAGGCAGCCATGAAAGATTTGAACTTGAAATCTTGAGCATGGATAAAAAGCAGACAACTCTTCAATGTATTCTAGGAGAATAGAGTTGGATAAATTCTTTTTCCAAGTAGTCTCTTCGATTAAGTATTGAATTTTTTCAGTAATAGAAGCAAACTTCATCGTGTTTGGTTCAACATTTTCTTTAAAGAAGGCTTCCAAGGCTTCTTTTGTCTTTGTGAAGCATGATTTGCCCATTGACTGGACGGTTGATTTCGTTATTTAGACGGAAGTAAGTCACATCTTCTAAGTGTTTGAGTCCCATAATTTTTCCCTTTTTCTAAAATGTCTTTTGCTTTTTACAAAAATAAACGGCTCCTTGACGAATGATAGGAGCGGCAACAAAGCTCTAAATACTGGTGAGATTATGATAATTTTTAAGTTTACCAGGCTGGAAACCAGAAAAATGCTTCAGTTGGTGTTTGAATAACAGGCGCTGCATTGAAACCGAGGCTTTTAACATGGTCGATGTATTCTGGTTGCTCATCAAGGTTGATTTCGCGATATTCTACATTGTTGGTATCAAGAAAACGCTTGGTCATCTTGCATTGAACACAATCGTTTTTAGAGTAAATAGTTACCATTAGATGATTCCTCTATACTTTCATTTTCTTAAATTTAAATCTGAAACTAGTATATCTAAAAAGCGAATTCGATGTCAACAGTTTTGAACTAAATATTGTATGATATTTTCTTATAGCAACTATTGAGATACAATATATAGTGTAAAACATCGAAAACAAAGAGAAATAACCACAAGGAGTCACAGCGCTTACTGTATTTTTAAGCGAAGCTAGACCAAGAAGAATTCATTATAAGGAAGAAAGCCTTGAAACTATTTCGGAAAGAGAGGGAGTTGACGATTGAATCTACTATTTTTAAAACAGAATTCATTTTCAAAGTCTAAAGAAATATTTTGTAAGCGGGCTATAAAAATTCTTGAAAAAGATTTCAAAAAGTGATATAATATCAACTTGTAAGGGTTATCACTTTAACTCAAAAAAAGAATTATTTTTAAAGGAGAGTCTAACTATGGCTTCTAAAGATTTCCACATTGTGGCAGAAACAGGTATTCACGCGCGTCCAGCAACATTGTTGGTACAAACAGCTAGCAAATTTGCTTTCAGATATCACTCTTGAGTACAAAGGTAAATCAGTAAACCTTAAATCAATCATGGGTGTTATGAGTCTTGGTGTTGGCCAAGGTGCTGACGTTACAATCTCAGCTGAAGGTGCAGACGCGGATGATGCTATCGCTGCTATCTCAGAAACAATGGAAAAAAGAAGGATTGGCATAAGAAAAATGACAGAAATGCTTAAAGGAATTGCGGCATCTGATGGTGTTGCTGTTGCTAAGGCATATCTATTAGTTCAACCGGATTTGTCATTTGAGACTGTTTCAGTCGATGATACGAATGCAGAAGAGGCTCGTTTGGATGCAGCTCTTGAAGCTTCACAGAACGAGCTTTCTGTTATCCGTGAGAAAGCAGTAGATAGCCTTTGGTGAGGAAGCGGGCTCAGGTATTTGACGCTCATTTAATGGTACTCGCTGACCCTGAAATGGTTGGTCAAATCAAAGAAACGATCCGTACTAAGAAAGTAAATGCGGAAGCTGGTCTGAAAGAAGTTACAGACATGTTTATCGCTATTTTTTTGAGGGTATGGAAGACAATCCATACATGCAAGAACGTGCGGCAGATATTCGTGACGTAACGAAGCGCGTTTTGGCAAACCTTTGGGTAAGAAATTACCAAATCCAGCTTCTATCAATGAAGAATCAGTTGTCATTGCACATGACTTGACTCTTCTGATACAGCTCAATTAGACAAGAAATTTGTTAAAGCTTTTGTAACTAATATCGGTGGACGTCAAGCCACTCTGCAATCATGGCGCGTACGCTTGAAATCGCAGCGGTATTGGGAACAAATAATATCACTGAACTCGTTAAAGACGGCGATATCATTGCAGCAAATGGTATCACTGGTGAAGTCATCATAAACCCAACTGAAGAGCAAGCAGCAGCATTTAAGGCAGCTGGTGAAGCTTATGCGAAGCAAAAAGCTGAATGGGCTCTCTTGAAAGATGCTCAAACAGTGACTGCCGATGGCAAACACTTTGAACTCGCTGCTAACATTGGTACACCAAAAGACGTTGAAGGTGTCAATGCAAATGGTGCTGAAGCCGTAGGTCTTTACCGTACAGAATTCCTTTTACATGGATTCACAAGACTTCCCAACAGAAGACGAGCAGTACGAAGCATACAAGGCTGTACTTGAAGGAATGAATGGTAAACCTGTTGTCGTTCGTACAATGGATATCGGTGGAGATAAGGAACTTCCTTACTTCGATATGCCGCATGAAATGAACCCATTCCTTGGTTTCCGTGCATTGCGTACTCTCATCTCTGAAACTGGTGACGCTATGTTCCGTACACAAATCCGCGCCCTCTTGCGTGCTTCTGTACATGGACAATTGCGTATCATGTTCCCGATGGTTGCTCTCTTGACAGAATTCCGTAAAGCTAAAGCAGTTTACGAAGAAGAAAAAGCGAAATTGCAAGCTGAAGGAGTTGCTGTAGCGGACAATATCCAAGTGGGTATCATGATTGAAATTCCAGCAGCAGCAATGCTAGCTGATCAATTTGCGAAAGAAGTTGATTTCTTCTCTATCGGTACCAACGACTTGATCCAATACACAATGGCTGCTGACCGCATGAACGAACAAGTTTCATACCTCTACCAAACCATATAACCCATCAATTCTTCGCTTGATCAACAACGTTATCAAGGGCAGCTCACGCTGAAGGCAAAATGGGCAGGTATGTGTGGAGAAATGGCCGGTGACCAAACAGCTGTGCCGCTTCTTGTCGGAATGGGCTTGGATGAATTCTCTATGAGTGCCACTTCTGTCCTTCGGACTCGTAGCCTTATGAAGAAATTGGATACGAAGAAGATGGAAGAACTTGCACAACGCGCATTGACTGAATGTGCAACGATGGAAGAAGTTCTTGAACTTGAAAAAGAATATCTTGACTTCGATTAATCTGAAAAATTAAGATCAGGAAATTTTTCCTGGTCTTTTTTAGTTTTTCAGCGTCATAGTAGACTTAGTGTAGAAAGTGAGAATTGATAAAAAGAGAGAAATATAGAAAGTTCATATGAACAAAAGAAGATGATTTATGAAATTTGTGAAAAATTTCTTTAAATTTATAAAAATTTAGTTGAAATTTTCAGAAAATTTGATAAAATGATACTTAATAACATTTTTGGAGGGACACGTGACACAATATAAGAACTATATAAATGGAGAGTGGAGAGCTTCTGAAAATGAAATCACCATCTCATCTCCTATCAATAATGAGATTCTAGGAACTGTTCCTGCCATGAGTCAGGCAGAGGTTGATTATGCGATGGCGAGCGCTCGTGCGGCTTTGCCAGCTTGGCGCGCTCTTTCAGCAGTCGAACGTGCAGCTTATCTGCATAAGGCCGCGGATATTTTTGGAGCGCGATCAGGAGAAGATTGGCGAAATTCTTGCAAAAAGAAGTTGCCAAGGGTATTAAAGCGGCGATTGGAGAAGTTGTTCGGACAGCAGACTTGATTCGCTATGCGGCTGAAGAGGGCATTCGTATTCACGGTCAGGTTATGGAAGGCGGCGGCTTTGAAGCTGCCAGCAAGAAAAATTGGCTATGGTTCGTCGTGAGCCTGTAGGAGTTGTCTTGGCTATTGCGCCATTTAACTACCCAGTCAACCTGTTCTGGTTCTAAGATTGCTCCTGCCCTTATCGGCGGAAATGTTGTGATGTTTAAGCCACCACACAAGGGTTCAATTTCTGGTCTGCTCTTGGCTCAGGCTTTTTCTGAGGCTGGTCTGCCTGCTGGTGTTTTCAATACTATCACTGGCCGCGGTTCAGAAATCGGGGACTACATCATTGAGCATAAGGAAGTGAACTACATTAACTTTACCGGCTCCACTCCAATCGGTGAACGCATCGGTAAGTTGGCTGGTGCAAAAGTCCCATTATGTTAGAATTGGGTGGTAAGGATGCTGCAGTCGTGCTGGAAGATGCCGACTTGGAGCATGCAGCTAAGCAGATTGTTGGCGGGGCATACAGTTACTCCGGTCAGCGCTGTACGGCTATTAAACGTGTCATTGTCATGGAGAGCGTAGCAGATAAATTAGCGGCGCTGATTAAGGCAGAGGTAGAGAAACTCACGGTTGGTGATCCCTTTGATAATGCGGATATTACACCAGTCATTGATCATGCATCAGCAGATTTCATCTGGGGCTTGATTGAAGATGCTCAAGAAAAGGGAGCGTCAGCCTTGACAGAAATCAAACGTGAAGCAAATCTCATCTGGCCTGCCTTGTTTGACCATGTGACACTAGATATGAAATTAGCTTGGGAAGAGCCATTTGGTCCTGTTCTTCCGATTATTCGTGTGACTTCCGTTGAAGAGGCTATCCAGATCTGTAACCAGTCAGAATTTGGTCTTCAATCTTCAGTCTTTTACAAATGATTTCCCGAAAGCATTTGAAATTGCTGAGAAACTGGAAGTGAGTACTGTACACATCAATAATAAGACTCCAACGTGGTCCAGATAACTTCCCATTCCTTGGTGTTAAGGGATCTGGAGCCGGAGTGCAAGGGATTCGTTACAGTATCGAAGCGATGACACAAGTGAAATCCATCGTGTTTGATGTGAAATAATGAGAAAGGCGGCTTTGTGCGGCCTTTTTTCTTACCTTTATGAACTTGTAATTCTAACAAGTGTTCGAACAATATAAAAAAATAAGTAGGCGTTCATATTTTTGATTGCTTATCATTTTAAAATGTAAATTTACATATTGGTCTAGATAAATTATTTTAGGAATCCTAGTACAGGGATTGATTTTTAAGTACAGATATTAGCCTCAAACTCTTTGAAATCAGTATTTTATCAGATATTTTCCACAAAAACCTTTGATATAGCAACTCATTCTTGTAAAGAAATTGGGCTTTTTGAAATTTTTGAGATAGTTTTTGGAAATTTACTTGAAAAATATAAGAAAATGGGGTAAAATAGAAACATAGAAAACGCTACAAACAGAAAAGGTGACTAAATGGACAAAAAGAAGCATTAAGAACCTTTTACAACAGGTGAAAACTTTCATTTGCAGCATTATTTGGGAGTGCATCAGGATGTGGTGAATGGCAAGGCTGGCTACACTTTTAGAGTTTGGGCTCCAAATGCGCAGAATGTGCATCTGATTGGAGATTTCACCAATTGGTATGGAGAGCAGATTCCTATGACTCGCAATGAAGGCGGTGTCTGGGAAGTCTTCACGGATTTACGCTCTAAGGAAGGAGATATTTACAAGTACAATATTAAACGCAGTAGCGGTCAGGAAATCTTTGAAAATTGATCCGCTGGCTATCTATTTGGAAGAGCGCCCAGGGTACGGGAGCTATTGTTCGGACTATTCCAGAGAAGAAGTGGCAAGATGGGCTTTGGCTGGCTCGGAGAAAGCGTTGGGGCTTTTTTTCAAGACCGGTCAATATTTATGAAGTGCATGCTGGATCTTGGAAACGCAATCCTGACGGCAGTCCATATTCTATGGCTCAGCTTAAGGAGGAGTTGATTCCTTATCTGGTCGAAATGAACTACACGCATGTTGAGTTCATGCCGCTCATGGCCCATCCTTTGGGACTCAGCTAGGGGCTACCAGCTCATGGGTTACTTTGCTTTTTGAACATACTTATGGAACGCCAGAGGAATTTCAGGACTTTGTCGAAGAATGTCACTTGAATAATATCGGTGTCATGTGGACTGGGTTCCAGGTCACTTTACCATCAATGACGATGCCTTGGCTCTACTATGATGGAACACCAACCTTGAGTATCAGGATCATGACCGAGCTCACAACTATGGTTGGGGTGCCTTGAATTTTGACCTAGGAAAAAATGAAGTGCAATCTTTCTTGATTTCTAGTATCAAGTTCTGGATTGATTTCTACCATCTAGATGGGGTTCGTGTGGATGCAGTTAGCAACATGCTCTATCTAGACTATGATAGTGGTCCTTGGCAGCCAAACAAGGATGGCGGTAATCGTAACTATGAAGGCTACTATTTCTTGCAACGTTTGAATACAGTCATCAAGCTAGCTCATCCAGATGTCATGATGATTGCTGAAGAGAGCTCGTCCGAAAACCAAGATTACGGGCATGAGAGAGATGGGCGGTTTGGGCTTTGACTTCAAGTGGAATATGGGCTGGATGAACGATATTCTGCGTTTCTATGAAGAAGACCCGATTTACCGCAAGTACGACTTTAATCTGGTGACCTTCAGCTTTATGTATGCTTTTTCTGAAAATTTCCTCTTGCCTTTCTCTCACGACGAAGTCGTTCACGGCAAGAAGAGCATGATGCATAAGATGTGGGGTGACCGCTACAATCAATTTGCTGGTCTCCGCAACCTCTTGACCTATCAAATCTGCCATCCAGGCAAGAAATTGCTCTTTATGGGTTCAGAATTTGGTCAATTCCTAGAGTGGAAGTCAGAAGAGCAGCTGGAATGGTCAAATCTGGACGATCATATGAATAAGCAGATGCAAACCTTCACTTCTGCCCTCAACGCCTTTTTATCGAGATAATCGTCCGCTTTGGGAGATTGATCTTAGCTACGATGGCATCGAAATCATCGATGCCGACAATACCGATCAGAGCGTCCTTTCCTTTATTCGTAAGACGGAAAAAGGAGATATGTTAGTCTGTGTATTCAATATGGTGCCAGTAGAGCGCAAAAACTTTACCATTGGTGTGCCAGTGGCAGCCGTTTATGAAGAAGTATGGAATACTGAATTAGAGAAATGGGGAGGTGTTTGGAAAGAACACAACGAAACAGTTCAGTCTCAAGAGGGACTATGGAAAGATTATCCGCAGACCTTGACCTTTACGCTACCAGCTTTGGGAGCAAGTATTTGGAAAATCAAGCGTCGTGTGAATGTTCGTAAAAATGCTAAAAAAGATTCCACAAAGGAGTAGGATATGAAGAATGAAATGTTAGCTTTGATTCTTGCCGGTGGGCAAGGAAC
>BNJT01000809.1_pt1 | contig 10179 bp, 11 predicted proteins | sample 8540491 | NCBI WGS metagenome assembly BNJT01 (sample SAMD00202455, study PRJDB9452) | human saliva metagenome | host: Homo sapiens
CAAAAAAAATTCACATTTTACCCTGTAATTTTTTTCACAAAAAAATAACCATTTATGTATCAAAAAGGTCAGTCGTTCGGGTTATGTTACAGCTTTATTACAAGGTATTATCAATTCGAAAGAAAATCAACATCAGCCTAAAGTCCTATGGTATTATAGTACCAAGTTAAGTTTTATTAAAAGCCGTGACCGGCTACTTCGAATATATATTAGTGAGAAACATTGGAGGAAAATCACTTGAAGAAACGTTTATTAACAGTATTAGTAACAGGAACAGTATTATCATTAGGAGCTTTAGCGCCATCAGTTAACGCGCAAGATTTCGATTCACAAATCGAAACAGTTAACTCATCAATCGCTAACATCAATGAGAAAAAATCAGCAGTTAATTCTACAATCGATACATTAGCGAAAGAATTATCTGATGTACAAACTAAAATTGATACAACTCAAGCTAAAAAAGCTGAAGTTCAAGAACAAATCGAAACATTAAAAGCTGAAATTGCTAAATTAGAAAAAGTAATCGCAGAACGTAACTCACGTTTAGAAGAACAAGCTCGTTCAGTACAAACAAATGGTGCTCGTTCATACTTAGATTTCTTATTAAACGCTGAAAGCTTATCAGATGCGGTTAGCCGTATCGGTGTTGTAATGGACTTAATGGGTGCAAACCGCGAATTAATGCAACAACAAGCTGAAGACAAAAAACAAGTAGAATCTAAAGAAGAAGCTCAACAAGAAAAATTAGCTGAACAAGAAGCAGCTGAAAAAGAATTAGCTTCATTACAAACAGAATTAAACGATACTTTCTCTAAAAACAAAGTATTATTAGCGAACCTTTCACAAGAAGAAGTAGCTGAAATCGCAAAACGTGATGGATTAGTTGCTGAAAAAGAAGCTTTCCAAAAACGTTTAGCTGAAGAAAAAGCAAAAGCTGAAGCAGAAGCAGCTCGTATTGCTGAAGCATCTCGTCAAGCATTAGCAGCACAAGCTTCACAATCACAAACAACTGCTACACAAACTTCATATCAAGCTCCTGCAGCAGCAACTAGCAGCACAGCTTCAACAAGTACAGCTTCAACTTCAAGCTCTAATGCAACACCAGCAGCTACAACACAAACATCAAGCTACACTTACACAACTGGCGGAGGTTTTCCAGCAGTTGACCCAAGTTTCCGTGCTTCACTTAACGGTGGATACTTCGGACAATGTACTTACTACGTATTTAACCGTATGGCACAAGTTGGTACACCAATCGGTCACAGCATGATGGGTAACGCGGCTGAATGGCCATCATACGCTCGTAGCTATGGATACTCAGTATCTCACTCACCATCAGCTGGTTCAGCAATCGTATTCCAACAAGGTTTAGCAGGTGCTGACCCAACTTACGGACACGTAGCATTTCGTAGAAGCAGTTAACGCAGATGGTTCAGTATACATCTCTGAAAATGAACGTACGTGGATTAAACGTAATCTCTTACCGTACAATCTCAGCAAGCGTTGCAGCTCAAGCAACATACATCCGTTTCTAATATGAAATGAAATGACCGTCTCCTGAAAAGGGAGGCGGTTTTTTTGTTTACCCTTTTTATCGTAGTAATCTTATACAAAGCAGATTTGACATCGCGTACTATATTTTTCTATGATAAAGACAAGTCAAATTTAAAGGAGTATTCTAATGAAGAAAAATTTTTGAAATTAACAATGGTGTTGTTAGGAGCATTATTTGTTTTACTAGGATGTAGCTCAGAAGCTAAAAGTGAATTTGTTTTTGATCTTAGTGATATAAAACAAAAAATAACCTATGTATACGATAAAGAAAAAGATTCAGTTTCATCTGTAACATTTAATCTCATCTACGATATTTCAAAAAAAGTAAAGAAATCGAAGAGAAAGCACGTAGTACCCAAAAAAACTAATAGTAGACGACGCGAGTGGCGTTGAAGGGGTTAAAGTCACTCAATCTGATAGCGCAAAAGAACTAAAGATAACGATTGAAGTGGATCTTAAGAAGTTCAACTACGATGATGAGAAGACAGGTGCTAAAGCGCCAGCTCTCTATAGTAGCGTTCATACAGCGGTAATAAAGAAAAATGATATTTTACAGCTTTGAAGAATCTAAAAAGAGTATTTTTAAAAGAAGGATTTAAAGAAGTGAAATAATCGATATGAACTTGGATTGCAGTAAATGTAATCCAAGTTTTTTTATAAATGATGAGTATGGACTTCAACAGAAATTTGACAAACCATAGTTCATTTTCTATGATAAAAAGCAAGTCAGATTTAAGGAGTATTTGAATGAAGAAAAATCTTGAAACTATCCATTCTATTATTGGGGACGTTATTTGTTTTACTAGGGATGTAGCCAAGAGACAAAAAAAGTGAATTTGTTTTACAAAAAGACTGCAAGTAAGACGACATTAACTTATGTATACGATAAAGAGAAAGATTCGGTTTCCAAACTAACGATGAATATTATTTACGATATCACAAAAAATGAACAGTACACAGAAGCCGTGCGTAGTCAGCGAGATGGAATTGTTTCAGAGATGGAAGGAATCGAAGGTGTTACATACACTAAAAAGGACGATAATAACTACATTACGCTAACGATTGAAGTCGACGTTAATAAATTTAAGTTCGATGATGCGGCAAGTCGCAAGAAAGCTCCAACGCTCTATAATACCGTTAATGCAGCTTTGAAAGAGAAAAGGATAATATGGTTAGCTACCAATTATCTAAAGAGGCTATTTTAGAATACGAGTTTAAAGAAGTGAAATAAAGGGAGTGCTGTCATGAAGAAAATATTGAAGTTATCTATTGTACTATTAGGAGCATTGTTTGTATTACTAGGATGCCGTTCAGAAAGTAAAGCATCATTTGTTTTTCAAACAGAAAATTCGAAGATCACTTATACATATGTATATGACAAAGAGAATGACACAGTTTTATCTCTAACAACCGATATCGTAGTACGTTTATCAAGTGTTCCGGAATATGCAACAGCAGCACGTCAAAGAAGAGATGAAATCGTGAATCAAATGAAAGCTACAGAGGGCGTAAAAGTTACTTTGTCAGATGGTGCAAAAGCAATAGGTTTCACTATTGAAATAGACATGAAGAAGTTCAAATTGAATGATCCAGAAAGTCGTGCAAAAGCGCCAAGTTTATATCAAACAATGGATATTGCACTGATTAAGAAAGACGATAAAGTAAGTTTTTCAGCATCTAAAGAAAGCATTGAAGCTCTTGGGTTTGTTGAGCAAAAAGAAGAAAAATAAATATAGAAGAACTTGGATGATGATAAACGTCATCCAAGTTTTTTATTGGAGAAACAGCATAAAAAAAGCTTTTTGAGGCAGAGAGATTGCCTAAGTGGCGGCGAGGTGCTACAATACAAACATAAATAACATTTTCGGGGCAAGGTGAAATTCCTGACCGGTGGTATAGTCCACGAGCCGCATGGCATGATCTGGTGCAATTCCAGAACCGATAGTATAGTCTAGATGTGAGAAAATGGCACTATTTCAACAAGTCTATTTGATGAGCAGTATTGAAAGGTCCATTTCAATGCTGCTTTTTTCTTTGAAACTGAGAAACAGTGCAATTTCCTTCGCCCTATGAAGGAGGACGTACCATGAGTACAAATGTAAGAAAAGTCGAACAGAACATCGGCTAAAAAAATTGTTCTAGTAGGAGTCTTTTGGTGCGATTAGTACCGTATTAATGCTATTATCGTTCAACGTACCGTTTATCCCAACATTCGTGAAGCTCGACTTCTCGGATTTACCAGTATTACTGGGTGGATATCTTCTTGGACCATTGCACGGAAGCTTGATTGCGCTCATCAAAGTGTTGTTAAACTTCTTCTATAACGGGTCAATGACTTTTGGAATCGGAGAAACAGTAAACTTAATCGGTAGCTTAAGCTTTATGTTACCAGCAGTGCTTTACTATCAACGTCGCCGTAATTTCAAATCAGCGGTGATTAGCTTTAGTCATCGGTACGATTTCAGCGACAGTGGTGTTACTGACAGCGAACTACTTCGTGATGTTCCCACTTTATGCAACAGCGATGAACTTCCCAATGGAAAAAATCGTTGCCGCAGCACATGCATTAAACCCATTGGTAACAGACTTAGGATCATTAATGGCATTCGCATTACTTCCATTTAATATCGTGAAGTTCGGCCTAAATAGCGTACTTGCGATGTTAATGTACAAACGTTTAGCACAAACCTTAAAATTAGAACATTAATCCAGAGTCGGGCTTCGTGCCCGGCTTTTTGTTTTGAGGAAAATTTCTGCTATATAATAGTAGAAAACTGCTTAGAAATTTGCAGAAACTCTTTATTTCCAATAGCAATCTACTAAAAAATGAGGTAGGATAGATAAGAATGAGGTGAACCAATGAAAGGAAAAACATGGACCAAGTTGCAACTATCCATCGTTGCACTCAGCGCTGTTCTCATGGGAACGAGCGGTTATTTAACCATTACACAACAACCATTATTTGGGCTTGAAGCACCAACAATTTCCATCCTATCTATCTTCTTTAGCAGTCTATTACTTTGGCTCTTTGTCGCAACGGACTGGCCAAGCGTTCTCTGCTATGTGATGTTAGGAATCGGGATGCTTCCAGGCGTCAACTACGGACAGATTTTTAATTTGTCGTTTGGGAATACAACCTTTGTCTTCCTATTATTTACATTCTTAATGACATACGCCCTCGAGCAAACGCCTGCACTTAGACGTTTCGTCGCACGTTCACTCGGCAGCTCCTTTGCAGGGAAGTCTCCATGGCATTTTATCGGGGCTTTTTACGCCAGCGTTCTTGCTATCAGTCTCTTTATTTCTCCGACGATTCTCTTTATGATCGTCTTCCCGATTTACGAGGAAATCATGGCCGTTCTCGGTTTGAAAAAAGGCGATAGACAAGCTTCGGTGCTCCTTATCGTACTTTTTGCCACGGTGGCAATCGGTACAGCGATGACACCAATCAACCACGTCTTCTCTGTGACGGCTATGGCGCTTTACAAGAATGCGACAGGAATTGCGATTTCCAACGCACAATATATGATGATTGGCATTCCAGCCGGACTCGTGCTTTTTATCGCGATGTGGGCTGTTCTTAGAACCGTTTGGAGAGTGGATTTATCAAACGTAGAAATGAAACCACTCGAATCGCTTGAAGCTCTTCCTGCCAAATCAAAACGCGAAACGGCGACAGTGCTGATTTTCATGGGAGTCGTCTTACTATGGGTGTTACCAGAACTCGTAGGAGGATTCTTACCAGACGTCGCAGCCTTCCTAAAAACTGCAGGGATGGCATTTCCACCGATGATTGGAGTCATCGTGATGGCGATTCTATCCTTTGACGGGAAACCACTCTTATCGATTCAAGAAGGACTTCAAAAAGGCGTGTACTGGCCAAGCATGTTCTTGGTAGGAGCCACTTTAAGCATGGGAACGCTTGTCACAAAACCGGAATTAGGAGTGATTGGACTTCTTGAAAGTTCACTCGTACCCGTGTTTGCGACACTCGCTCCAATTCTAGTCGTAATTATCTTCGTCCTTTGGGCAGGATTACAAACGAATGTCTCTTCAAACTTAGTAACCGTATCGGTAGTCACAACCGTATTAACGACCGTCTATGCGACAGGTTCGGTGGATGTACAAGCGGGAACCATTGCCTGCTTGATTGGATTCATGGCGAGTCTTGCCTTTATGACACCACCAAGCATGCCGTATGTAGCGATTTCGGTCGGCTCAGGTTGGACGAATGCAAAAGATGCCTTTGTATACGGAGGAGGCCTATTCCTACTTAGCGCTGCTAGTGCGATTATTGTAGGCTATCCATTAGGCGTCTTCTTTGGAATTTAACAGTAGGAGGAAATCGAGTGTTAGAAAAACAACGCGCAGAAATTGATGCCATCGACCGCGAAATTGTGGCGCTCTTTGAACGCCGCATGCAAGTCGTTGTCGATGTCGCTCGTATTAAAAAAGAAAATGGCATCGCGATTTTTAGATGCGAGTCGCGAGAAAGAAGTGATTGCCAAGGTGCAGTCGTACTTGAAAGATGCCACATTGAAAGAAGAGTTGGCAGAAGCTTACGAGACTTTGATGAAAGTTTCAAAGGACTATCAACAAAAACAAATAGAAGCATAAATCGTGAGCAAAGCGGATTCCTTCGAATGTTCACGGATGTCTTCATATGAACTGTTACGGGGCACCGGTTCGAGCCGGTGCAAGACAGAAGAAAGATATGGACTCACAGTGTGGGTCCATTTTTTTATTGATTTCTGTAGCCTGATTCGACATAAACTTTGTCATCCTTCTTTTATAGAGGGAAGAGTGATAAAATAAGGGAGAAGATTCGAAGGGAGAGGAGGAGCCTGATGTTAGAGCATCTAGCTTTTAAAGGCGAGTGGCGCCAGTATCAAAAGCGCATTTTAGAAAAGAGCGATTCGATTATGGCGGATGGCCATATTCACTTGGTGGCGGCTCCAGGTTCTGGGAAAACGACGCTAGGAATTGAATTTATCCGTCGTAATAGTAAGCCGGCGCTTATTTTAGTGCCGACTGTAACCATTCGTCAGCAGTGGGTGGACCGTATTCGTGAGGCGTTTTGGATGATGCGAGCCTAGCCGATGAAATGATTTCGCAAAATCTGAAGCAACCAAAGACCATCACCGTTGCGACGTATCAAGCCTTGCACAGTGCCATCAATCGTCTGGAAGGCGACGCTGAAGTCGAGGATACGGACGATGTGGTCGAGAACGAGCACTTTGATTTTAAAGACGTGGATATTATTAAGCTCTTTAAGGAAGCAAACCTTGGAACATTGTGCCTCGATGAGTGTCATCACTTGCGAAATGAATGGTGGAAGAGTCTAGAGACCTTCCGTAAATCCTTTGCGGACATCAGTGTGATTTCGCTGACGGCAACACCTCCATATGAAGGGGAGCCTGCGCTTTGGGAGCGTTATGTGACCATGTGTGGGGAAATTGATGAAGAAATTACCGTTCCAGAACTCGTTAAAGAGGGAAGTTTGTGTCCGCACCAGGACTATGTGTATTTCTCTTTTCCAACGAAGGAAGAAGAGAAACAACTCGATCAGTTTTCTACTCAAAAGAGAGCCTTCTTGAAAAATCTATCGTCTGATTCGATGTTTTGTGAGGCGGTAAGAACTAGTCGCGCGCTCGATGGAACGATCTCCGAAGACGAACTCTTAAACGAGCCGAAGTATCTCTCGGCAACACTGATTTTCTTACGTCATAAAGGCATCGAGTTTCCGAAACATTTCCAACAATTACTGGGGGCAAGCCTGCTTCCGACATTTGATTTGGCGTGGTTTGAAATCCTCTTACAGGGAATGTTATTCGATGTGCCGCATTGGTATGATTTATCCGAAGAAGACTGTAAAGAATTGAAGCATGAGTTGAAATCGCTCGGATTGATTGAGCGTAAACAAGTACAGCTCCTTCGCAATAAACAACTCGACCAACTATTAAATCAATCGCTTGGAAAATTAAACGCCGTCCGAGAAATCTTTAAGGCTGAATATGAAACCTTAGGCAACGACTTGAGACAGTTGATTCTAACCGACTTCATTCGAAAAGATTTTGAGGTGCACTTAGGAAATCCAGAAGTCCAATATAGCCAACTGGGTGTATTGCCTTACTTTGAAGTCCTACGTAGAGAGCTTGTGGAGCACCAATTAGACGTTCCTGTGGCTGTTTTAACGGGAAGTCTCGTAATTATTCCAATAACCGTAAAACCGCGTCTAGAGGCTATTTTTGGACCGGATAAGATTACATTCCAACAAGTGGGACAGCTCGATGAGAAGGACTATGTGAAGGTGCGTTTAGTAGGGTCTCAACATGACTTAGTCAGTGCAGTGACGCAGCTCTTCCAAGAAGGGCAAATCCATGTCGTAATTGGGACAAAATCTCTCCTCGGCGAAGGTTGGGATGCGCCATGCGTGAACTCATTAATTCTTGCTAGCTTTGTCGGAAGTTTCATGCTCAGCAATCAGATGCGAGGTCGCGCGATTCGCATTTGGCCGGAAAATCCGGAGAAGACAAGTAGCGTTTGGCATCTTGTGTCGATTAATCTTGCGGAGAAAAAACTCTTCAAGAAGAAAGAAGACGAAGAGGTTGCTGTCGGAATTGATAGTCCGGATATAGAATTATTACAGCGCCGCATGAAGCAGTTCTTAGGACTACACTATAATGAAAATACAATTGAATCAGGCGTGGATCGACTAGACCTTGGAACGATCAAGTTTACGAAGAAGGATTTAACAAAACTCAACCAAGAAACTATCGAGCGCTCGCGTAACCGCGAAGAGTTGAGGGAGCGCTGGAATGAATCCCTTCCGCTTTTAGAAGACATGGAAGTTTCTAATGAGGTGGCAGTGGACAAGACATTCTTGCCAACTGTTCTGCTAACAGATGCACGGAAAATTTTAACCTATGCGCAAGCAATCGCACTGACGGAACTGATTGTCTACATTATTCTCGATTTTGCGAACGGACCGTCCCAACTCTTATATCCAGTGTTCATCCTGTCGCTTATCGTGTTAAATATCATCTGGTTGAGATATTTCCTATACAAGAGTCCGTATAAACGCCTCGAACTCTTTGCCGAAGCCGTCCGAAAAGCCTTGCTGGCATCGGGCACTTGCAGACACAAAACTGCAAGGCCAGAGTCGTTCGTGGGGATAAGAATTCGATTCACACCGCCACTTATCTAAAGGGTGGAACCTTGCGCGAAAAAGAAATTTTTGCACAGGCGCTATCGGAATTCTTCGCTCCAATCGAGAACCAGCGCTATATTCTAAGAGCTACGACTTGGGTCAATGACCAAACGAAGTATTTCGCCGTTCCAAGTATGTTCGATAAACGTAAAGAAGACGTCATCGTCTTTGTCGCAAACATCGAAAAATACATCGGCTTATATGAAATCATCTACACTCGTAACGTAGAAGGCCGTCATATTCTCCTAGATGCTCGTCTGAACGCATTAGGAAATAAACAAGAGCGTACCTTCTCGAAGAAGAAAGTGACATCTAAACTAAAATAAGAGATAAAGAATCTAGCCGCTAACCTGACTAGATTCTTTATGTTTTTGCGGTAAAATCCTTGCATTCTATTTCAAACTATTGTAAGATATCTGAGTACGAAATTTTAATATTTGCTGGAGGGGTAGCGAAGTGGCTAAACGCGGCGGACTGTAAATCCGCTCCTTCGGGTTCGGCAGTTCGAATCTGCCCCCCTCCACCATTGGGGTATAGCCAAGCGGTAAGGCAACGGACTTTGACTCCGTCATTCGTTGGTTCGAATCCAGCTACCCCAGTCCTACAGGCACCGATTCCGGTGCCTTTTTTGTTGCCCAATTTTTAGCACAATCCGTCGCAGCACCGTACCGTGTTGTTCCGGTCCCACCGACTGAAACCGTTTGTAATTTTTTTGCTGACTGTATTTTGATAGAGCAGTTCAATCGAAGAGACATCTTTTTCTTTCTTAGCACACCAATCATCCAAAACCGGCCAAAAAGTAAGAAAAATTACGAAATGTTTCACATAGATATTAAAAATTGACTAACATTAGGGAGTAGTTATTGGGTATAATAGAAGCAAATAAACTGTTATTTTTAGATTAATGTATTCCATGCTTCTATAAAATTATTGAAGAAGTTTGTTTATGATGTTGAGTTTTTGAAGAATACCATAGAAAATCATAAATTACAATAGAAGGAGAATTTTCAATGAATAGAATTTGTCTATTTTGTAGTACAGGTATGTCAGCAAGTTTTGTGGCGAGTAGAATGCAGGAAGTGGCAAGTAAACATAATGTGCCATTAGAGATTAAAGCGTTTACAGATTGTAATATCGATATGATTTATGACCAATATCGTCCGGATGTAATTTTATTAGCACCACAGGTAAACTTCAAATTCAGCATAATTTATGCAAAATATAACCCTTTAGGTGTTCCTGTTGAAGTAATCAACTTTGAAGATTATCAAAGAATTGATGCTGAACGTATCTTGAAGCGCGCCATTCAATTGTTGAGAACAAAAAATAGAGAATCACATTTATAATAGCTGAATGAACAAAGCTTTATTGGATTTTTATAACACCTTATTAGGTGGAAATATATATATTATTCG
>BNJT01000756.1_pt1 | contig 10165 bp, 14 predicted proteins | sample 8540491 | NCBI WGS metagenome assembly BNJT01 (sample SAMD00202455, study PRJDB9452) | human saliva metagenome | host: Homo sapiens
ATTCTAACTAAAAAAATCATTATACAAATCAAACAACTAAAAATGAATTTATGGTATACTAGTGATAATAAATTGTTATCGGTAGGAGAAATGAATTTGGACTACTTCCCTCATATTAAAAAAAGATAGTATCTCGAGTCACTGATGAAATAAATGACAGTCTGTTTGGTAATATTTCTGATAAAATTATTTCTATAGTTGGCGAAAAAAAGGATATGGAAAAAAAGCACAATAATCTCAAAAAAATCGATGAATACTACCAGAATAAGCCATATTCAATTTTTAAAATAAATCAAAAATCTCATGACTTTTTGAGAGATTTTTTTGAGGAACTTAATTCAAAGAATTGGGCAACAAAATTCTCAAATACTCTAAGTGATTCAAGACTAGCAGTAGGAATAGATTTGCCGATTGGAGAATTGGTAAAAAAACTTATTATCCACTTTTTAGAAAAAAATCATACATTTGAAACTGAATCTGATGAGTACTATAAAAAGTAAATTTAGAATACTTTCAAAATTTCTTCAAAAAAACGAAGTAATTCTCTTAATAGATGATTTTGATAAGCAGTCAGATGTTGTGAAACAATTTTTTTATAAATTATTAAATTATCAATCAAGCTCAGTTTTTTTGATAATTTAACAATTATTTTTACAACAACAAAAAGTATTAAAAATTCGAAGACACTGCATGTCGAAAAAAACTTTCATTTGAAGATTTTCAACAAATTGTTAATAAACAAAAAAATTGATGATACTCAGTTAAAAAAAGTATATATAGCCTAATAAATGGGAACTTACATTTAGTAACTATTATTCAGCAAATGATACTGGGAAATAACATAAAAAGGTTTAATATACAAAAAACACTCAAAGAAGAATTGCTGACGAAGCCTAACGGTGAAAATCTTTACTCTGTTCTTAGGAATATCTCATTAATTGATAAAACAAATATTAATAAAAATTTAGCAACTAATTTTTTAAATCAAATTCAACTAGAATCTTATTTGAATGATTGTATTAATGAAAATCTGTTGATCGAAACGACTGATTATTATAGTTTTGCTAGTGATTATGTCTTATATGCCCTAGAAGAATGGGAAGATACGGAACGTTATGAGTATAGTTTAATTATTTTTAAGATGCTTTGATATTATTTATCCAGGAAATTATCAAGACCGTCATCTCCTTGCTAGTAAATTAGGTCTCATAGAAGAATCAGAAATATCCCAAGTTCTAAATAATATATCTGACTTTAAGCGCTTAAATATATCTGCCACAAAAAGAAGATTCATTAAGAGAAAAAAATTCAAGAACAATATGAATTAATTATTTCTGCTATTAACTATTTTTATTTCAGGAAATTTTTGAAGATGTTTTTAAAAATTAATAGAAAAAAACTTCAGATTTTCATCCTTATTTAAAATTGGAAATCTTGGATATAAAATTTCAAACTCTATACAATCAATTTATTGATATAATTAGACAAAAAAAGAACTATTAACTGAAATTGAACTAGAAATTAATAGACTAGATGCTCAAGAAATCCACAAGGAATATTTATTAAAAATTTTTTTAATTCTTAAAAAAAATATTTTTATTAGAACTATCGCAATTAGAGAAAATTGATTCAGTGAATAAAAAAATTGAGGAAATTATCGCTCAATTTCCTCAAAATAGTTATATAGACTTATTGTATTATGCTCAAAAACTTAATAGCAATATGGAATATTCTGTTGAAATAGCAGAAAAAAGTCTACAGAAAGCCTATAACTATTTCAATACTCATAAATCTCAATATCCAAAACATTATATCGTAGCTACGATTAATTATCTCTCAAATCTATACTTGACACTGCAATATAGAACTGCTAATAGAATAGCAAAGCAGTTGCTACAAGAATTAGAAGATGGTATTGTTCCATGTTATTCCTTTGGCAATATTATGTTGATTAACAATATTTCTTTGCTGGACTTTGTTAATAAAGATAGCATAAATGCAGAAATTCTTGAAAATATTCACCCAAATTCGCTACCAGATGTTGATTTAATCAAAAGTAATTTTGCTGTAATGTACTTTTTAAAAGGAGATCTAGAAACCAGTCTCCCCTTGATTAAGGAAGCGTATTTTTCAATTAATCGCAATACCGATGTTGATAGTTATTATAAATACTATATCTATAATAACTATGCCTTTATAAACCTCTTCCTAGGGAACAAAGATTCAGCACTTGCAATCATTGAGGAATTACTGAGTTCTCTTCCTGATAGTCAAAGTAAAAATTATTTTAAGAAAAGAAATCAATTACTGTCTAAACAAATGAAACAGTTGGTAATTGAACTAGAACATAGGGAATTGGATGTTATTCAATATAATAGTTTTCTATTAAAATACTATCCTGAAGAAATTGGAATTGTGTGGCAACATTGGGGACAATTACTACTACTTACTCCATTAGAAATCTGGGAATAAATTTCCAAGAAGCAACTTCATTATGATGCATAGTGTATTCTCTGGGTACATGCTCTGTATGGATTTATAAAAAGAACTATGCTCAATATAATGGGGATAAGTATTGATATCAAAAATATAAGCTTTTCCTTGAGTATATCTGATATCAATTCTCCCAAATTTATCAAACCTTAGGAAAGAAACGGCTTCTGAGACGATTTGATTTAGAGTCGAAAGAATTTCTGGATCAGTTTCAACTCTGAATTTGTAATCATCGTTGAAAACATCTTGATAATCAAGGAAATCTTTCTGCTCATTATGATGAATACAAACAGGTGGCAATAATTGAATTCGACCATAATAGTCCACTAAAAATGGAACTTCATACTCAACTCCACTAATAAACCTCTGAACGATAAAATCTTGTTGATATTTCTCTACTTTTTTATCTAATAATTCGTAAGTCTCTTGATTCATATGACATTTTGAAAGACGATCAACACCAATACTACTGTAGCCTGAATTAGGCTTGATAAATATCAATTCTCCTTCTTGTGGCTTGCAATTAGCAAGCCATTTTTTTTGATATTGATAAAGAAACGACTCAGGTATATCAAATTCATAATTACGTAATAATGTGCTCCAATGAAATTTATTGCTTAATAACGCGTTTATATATGGACTCGGTCCAATATGCTTAATACCATTAGTCTCACAAAATGCAGGTATAAGACTATCTCCAGCAGATATTCCATTACTTTCTGTGTGTTCAAAAACAATGATATCGCTTAATTTATCAGCATCTAGCGATAGTAGCTTTGAAATAGCGCATTAGTCTCAAAAAAGACTTCAGTATAAATCCCTAGTGACTGAAAACACTTTAATACTTGCTCTAGTTCAGATAAAGAAAAGAACTCTGAAAATCGATCCCCTATCTCCCCGCTATTAGTTAAATACTTAGTTGGACAGATTAAGAATATCTTTTTTTTATTATCAATAATATAATATTGATATTTTTTTAGAGTATTATTCACAAATTTTATCAAGTCATACATATATATTTAGTACCTTCTTTCCTACCGATAACAATTTATTATCACTATACAAAGCACTCAAATAGGTTTATAATAGCATGATTATTGATAAAGGAGATTTTCATGGATTATAAACTTATTTCTACTTACTTAGATTATTGCAAAACTCATAAGCGTTTGAGTTCACACACGATTCGCGCTTATAAGAATGATCTTATGCAATTTTATAACTCAGACTATGATAATGTCGAATCCTATATAGAACAGTTGACACGATCTAACATAAAAACGAATACACTAAGAAGAAAAATTGCTTGTATGAAGGTGTTTTATAACTATCTAAAATACCAGAACATAATTGAAGAGAATCCCTTCAATCAATTGCGCTTTCAATTTAGAACTGAAAAAATATTACCTAAAACGATTCCGTATGATATTTTGAAAAATATTTTTATATATTTAGAACAGAAAGTAATTGTATCTAAAACTGACTATCAAAAACAACACGCTGAAAGAAATCTACTAATTATTTCACTTTTACTTTCAACAGGCATCAGAATTTCTGAACTTTGCCACATTCATCTCAAAGATATTAATCTTTCCAATAAAACACTCCATATTGTAGGAAAGGGTAAGAAAGAACGTATCCTATTTAGGAGATCAAAAAACATTCAATTTATTAGAAACATATATAAATAAAACAAGAAATGAATCCAATGATTTCTTGTTCCCAGGGAAACATTCACTTAAACCATTGTCAGAGCAAAGTGTACGTTTAGTTTTAAAGAGAATCGTTGAACAAAACAGCTTATCTAGAACTATTACACCGCATATGTTTAGACATAGCTTTGCGACAATGCTTCTAGATAGTGATGTAGATATTCGATATATTCAACAAATTCTTGGACATAGTTCTATATCAATCACACAAATCTATACTCACGTATCTCATTCAAAACAAAAAGAAATACTTAGTTCTTTTAATCCCGTATCAGTAATTCATTCTGAAATCGAGTAAGAGACATTCCCGGAGGTTACAGTTTACTTCATCTTAAATTAATGTTTGTAGTTCGACTTCAGTTAATAGATTTTATACTCAACAAAAGCAAAAAACATATAAAACTTCACTTTGAATCAGCATTTATACTATATTCCGTATTAAGAATTCCATAATTGTTTTTCTAAAATACTTCTTTCAAATATCCTTAAATATAATAAAAAGAGGTGGGCAAAATCTCAATTCCTGAAGAAAATGGAGTAAATCTTCCCACAAGAAAACGCATAGTATCAAGTTTTTCAACATCTAATACTATGCGTTTTTCTGATTTTAAAGACTTTTTTCAATCCTAAATAGACTATATTTTAAAACTCAAGTTCTAACAACCATTTCGATTAGTTAAATCTTTCAATCTTTCTTCTCCTGATTTAAGCATCTCTTTCTCAACCTGATTCCATTTTCCGAATAGTAAGTCTTGAAGGAGAATTGCTGCTGAAATTTTATCTTCTCCTGAATCATAGATACAACTTCTATCTCGTTAATAAATTTGAATTTTTTCAAAGATAGCTAGTTCTTCCAATTGTCGTGTATTATCAACTAGATGATTTACAATGAAATCATGATGTTCTTTTGGAGTTGCGCGTGCTTGATTTGGATTGATAGCGTACAGTTCTTCGTATCGGATAAGGGTGCCCAGATAGGACAGCTTAGGCTTTGTCGCAATCAAAGCTAATTGTACTTCATATCCCTTATTTTTCAAGAGTTGTGCTGTTTTCTTTGGAACATCAACTGTTCGTAAAGTTCCCTCTATCAAAAGATTGTATCCCAAATGACTCAATTCAGTTACTAAAGACTCTACCATTTTACCTGCAAAATCTTTGGTGTATTCAACACTATCTTTGCCATATTCTTGCTGCAGTTCTAAATAGTGTGGATGCTGAGAACGAAAACTATCGCCATCTATGATAACAATATTTCCTTGAAATTCTTTCTGTTTAATACGATGAATTGTAGTCTTACCAGCACCACTTTGCCCTCCAAGCAAAATCGCTATAGGTTGCTTACTGAACTTTTTTCCTCTTGTCAGTGAACGAAAATTCCGTGCTAGAGCATGTTTGAATTCACTATCAGTGTAATCTTGGATTTCCATTAGGCTACCATCAGTTTTTCAGATATCTCTAAAATACGTTCAATTCCATCCAAATAGCCGCTATACCTCTCTATTTCATCAAAATTTTCTACTAAATAGATATTTGTATGAATCAAGTCAGATAGATCATCACTCATTAAAATCCAAGGATTAGATTCATCATCAATGCTAATTCTCTGACTATCTTGATAACGATAGAGTCTGGCTAGTAAATTAGCACCTCTTTCTTTCACAATTTCAATTTTTAAAGTCAATTCATAATCTTCAACAGGATTGAGCATTTTATCTTCTCCTACAATATCGACATAAGATACATTAAACTTCTGACAAATGATGTCTATTAGTTCCGTAGAGACTGAACTAGTTCCATTTTCATACCGACTTAAGCTGTTCCGAGAAATTCCTATAATTCGGGCAAATTCGGGTTGTGTTAAGTCATGTGTTTTACGTAAGGACTTTATGTTGTTTCCAATCATGGCAAACTCCTTTATTTTTATAAATCCATTATAGCAGAAAAAAGCAGAGAGTCTGGGGCAAAAAGATTTTGATTTTAGGAATTCTTTATTATAAATTTTAAAAATCGATAGATTAGACAAAAAAGCGAACAAGACAGAATTCTGAGTGTCAGATAACTCGTTTTGTTCGCTTTTTATATTTAAGGCTAGACTTTTGTCCCAGACTCTATTTCTTGTTTTTCTATCTAAACTTTACTTCTATAAAAGCCACCTAAAGAGTTATTCCTTTTTAGGTGGCTTTTCTCAAAATACTATACATTAAAATACTCTTGTTTAATTTTTGTAAGCAGATTGTTAGCAACCGAAGTTACACCAACATGCATCAGTTCAGGATCAGAATAATCTAGATTACGAGCATAGCCTTCTGCAACAATCTGAGCAATACGCTCATCCAATTTATAATTAGAGGCTTTTTAATAGTGCTTGAAATAATTCTGAACTATATAGTTTAATATTATTTTTCCAATGATACTACTGCCATTTTTTTGTAACTCCTCTCCTGTTTTTTTGATTGATAAACCTTTCTATTTTTCATTATATCACAAAAAGATTGGTTGTGAATGGATAATTGTTTAAAAGAATAGGATTTTCTAAACTCAGCAAGCATTTCTTCTTTTGTAATTTCATTCTGACGAAAACGAGCTAAAGCTTGGGTTGGATTGTCATCAGTCTGAACACCATAGATAAAATCAAAATGGTGTTGTAATTCATCTGGATTTTCCCGATTTTGAAAGACAAATTCCGCAAAATCTAAATCTGACTCTGATTTTTTATGTTTTGCAAAATAATGACAACGATAGTCAGGGTTCTTAAAAATTTCTACAAAATTTGAAATACGAAATTCTAATATAATTCCTACTTCTTCTTCTGAGTCAAAAATATTATTATTAGAAGTGCTTCGATTTAATACTTCAACTTGCTTGTTAATAAATTTTCTAGCTTGTTCAAAGTCAGGCGTGATATAGAAACCAGATCCAAAGTCTAGCTCACTTCCTAAATTAAATTTAACATCGATTCCTTTTTTTTAAGGATTCTAAATGTCTCAATAATGTAGCATGAAACCACTGCGTCTGACCTAGTTGCTTTTCCTGCTTGGTAGTCAACTCCAAAATATTTACTTCCTTCTCTAGCCTATACTAAAAGTATAACACAAGACTTTATGCAAGTAAAAGAAAATTTTATAAAACCATTTATTTCATTCCATCTTTCCTAAATCTCTCTAAATTCTTCTCCAATTGTTCCTTATGAAGTTGATTCTTAGCTTCCTTTAATGTGTCATCCAAAGTTTCTTCTCTGTAAGTTGATTCTGTTTTTATTTGTTGTGATTCTTGATTTGGAGTAAAAATGATATCTAGCAATCGGTCTATTTTTTCAAGATCTTGGGCAGACATATCAGATAGTCGATGAATTAGCTTCTTAAATATATCACCATTGTCGTGATTTTTCTTAAAAAATGTTGTAAACATCTATAACCTCTCAAAAAAAGCAGCCTATCTGGACCGCTTAGTGTAATTCGGAAATCGCATCATAAATGGACTGCAATTTCTTATTGTCTTTATTCTTTGTGTCAATCAACGTATGTAGCTCTTCAATTTTCTTTTGACTACTTTCAATATCGCTATTGTTATCCGCAATCAGTCTTTTAAGATGTTGCTGATAACTTGTAGTGATATCTGTCTCTTTTCCTGTTCTAACCTCTGTAACTTTGGATTTAGAACTAGGATTTGATTCCGTCACAGGTGCTTGTTTTCGCTTTTGAAAAGCTGCTTCATAATTTACATCATTACATCCTTGATGATTTCCAAATAAGGCCGCAATTTTATCTGGATCTTCTTGATTTTCTGATTTACTTTCTAATGGTTGATTAAAATTCCAATCTTTTGTCATTCACTCATTTCATCCTTTCTAAATTCAGAATCATCGAATTGTCTTTCTCTACCGAAGGCATGGTCAAGAGCTTCTTCAAAACTCATGTGACTAATGCTTTGACGCCTTTTGAACGTCGCAAACATTGCTGTCTCTAGTTACTCTTTGTAAGCAGCGAGTTTTTCTGTCTCTCTTGCTACCTTACTTTCTTGCCTAGTGACCTTTTCTTCTAAGCGTTCAATAATGGTCATATACGATCCTCCTTCATTCTAATATTAGCTAAAACATCTTGATTTTGTTATCACAATTCTAAACATTGAGAGGTTTGTCTTACTGGTTGATTCCTCAATGTCTCTTTTGCAGTCTCGATCATCAATTGTAAATCTGATTTCTTTTCTCTAAGAATATCGTTCCAGTCTCGTTTTTCTTTCCCATATTCATTATCAGGTAAATCCAGTAAAACAGGAAATCCTGATTGAGATAACTTATCAGAAAAATCTTTACCTGCATCATCACAATCTACTGCTAGTGTCAATAAAGCAGGATGATTATAAAAATAGCTGGTTGTATCACGAATTGTATTGATTAAGGGCAATAACTTTGAAGGTGTTACTGTATCTAAAAATTCCAACTTCTGATTTTCTTCAGCTATCAGTCGTAAAGTTTGATAAGCAACAACAGACCTTTTTAATCCTTCCATAGATACCAAACGAACATCAGATAGACTTTGTTGATGAAGTTCGTAATAGCTCATCAAGTCGATAAACGATTCACAAAAAGACCAGTCTATTTGGTTTACCAATATCAAAGTATATTCCAACATGTCCATGAGCTTCCTTTTTAGAATCGTTTTTAACCTCTCTCTAGGAAGAAAGTGATTCTTATAAATTCCCTTGTAAGCTTGCTGCCTGCAGTTTGTGACGATGATCAAAAGCTTTTTAAAAAAACAATAACAGGTTCAACAGTTTCATTTGTTTTTCCAACTGGCTTGTGCTATCAGACCTTGTTGAATCATCTTTTGTACGATTTCTTCTGAGATTCCTCTACATTCTGTTAAGTAATATCTGGTCAAACGACAGTCAGAATCTTCTATTGACTTTAAAGGATAATAAAATGGTCTCTCTCTTTTTTCTTGAACAGCTTCTTTTTTTGAAAAGGTTCTTCAGAAAGAAAGGCTAGAGCTTCTTTAAAGGAAATTCCCTGAACAAGTCGAACAAAATCAATGACATCACCTTGAATATCTCTTGAAAACCATTTAAAAGTATTGGTAGTTGAAAAAATCCGAAATGAATCGTGTTCAGGATGTTCATAGACACTGCTCGAAACTTGTTTAAAGGAGATACCTAAACGATTGGCTACATCAAGAATTGAAATTTGCTTACATTCTTCTATTTCCATGCAATATCATCATTTTGTTGTAGTATTTGGCAGTGATGGAACAGATGAGGATTCTTCCAAAGTTTTGGGAGTGGCCTTATCCAAATCATCTAACCCAGATTTCCAAACCTGCACTTGATTGACCAATAACTTACCTGGTAGTTTCGAATAAGACAACTTAACCGTTCTGGTTTCTGTCTGATTGGTCTTTGATTGGTTGGCATTCTTTAAATCGGATACATAGGTTACATTATAAGACACCATGGCAATAGCTTGATTCGTAGTCTGATTGACAAAGATATCTGCTTTTTCAAAATGATAATCCAAAATATAATCCTTATACACTTGGTTCATGGCATCATTTTGACTTGACAATTCTTGAGAATAAGCCGATTCAGTCATATAAGGTTGAATACGTGTATTATTTTCTCCGAGCTTTTCTTTCGTATAGTACTGCGTCAAAAATTCTTTTACAGTATCCGATGACAAAATGCTGGCTTTATCTTCTGCTTGTTTGTCCTCTACAAGTTTAGCTGCAGCCAATTCGATTTCTTTGCGACTTTGTTTAGCAGTAGAATGTTGACCAGCAGTATGTCCCATCATGAGAATAAAGCTAGTCGCGGCTACTGCTCCAACACTAATTAAGACTTTAGTTTTGACTTTATTTAACATCTTAGACCTTCTTTCTATAAAAACTAGGTCAAGAATAACAGATAAAGCTTGGAGCTTTTATCACAATAAAAAGACTCCGAAGAGTCTTCGCATTACTTATGCA
>BNJT01002431.1_pt1 | contig 10156 bp, 12 predicted proteins | sample 8540491 | NCBI WGS metagenome assembly BNJT01 (sample SAMD00202455, study PRJDB9452) | human saliva metagenome | host: Homo sapiens
ATTTGACATTGTCAAAAGATATTCGTAAAAGTATAATTATATCTTTATATCGTTATCTAGAGTCAATGATCAACAAACATATCATTGGACTAAAAAAATTACCACAACAAATGAGAATAATCAAGCACAGGAAGATCTTGTTCAACTTTGGAAAAGCTTTTTATGATCAGGCAAATGCTGAACTTCAAACCGTTAAAAAGAGCCTTATACCTATGTTGTGTATACTAATTATCAATGAGATTTTGAGCAAGGCAACTATGATTGTTATCTAGGAGTAGCTAGTGAAAGTACCCTTACAGGATTTGCATCTTGTGATATCAAGCTTGAAAAATATCAGATTTTTGATTTCCTTATTATAGTCCTCAAGACACCTTTGAAGCACGAAAAACGATTTGGTCCAACCAATCTCTCAAAAGAGCTTATCTAGCAGATCTTGAAATCTACGACTTTGAGCATAATCGCCTACAAATTATTATCAGCACCATTGAAGACTAAAAGTAGTTTTATTTTTTCCTGTCTCTAATGCCTCGTTCTCCTCTATGTAAACTGCCGAATATCTGACCAAAGATTGCAGATAATCTGATAAAAAATCTGAATTACGACGCCTGAGGAGTTTTTGACACAGGATCCTTATGAAGTTTTTCATCAGCTCAAAATTAAGGTTGATCCTAGCTTTTGCCGCTGTGCTTTAGCGGAGTATTATTGGAGCATACAAGGGAGTAAAACGAAATCTGATTCGTCAGGAAGCAGTTAAAACCTACGAACAGCGTTATCCTGATGATGAGCGAAAAACTGACCGAAAAGGTTGCTAATCTAACTTTTATCTCTTTTTATTATAATAGTATGGCAACAAATAAACTTGATGATTTACAAAGAAAATTGATAGCATTTTTTTAAACAGAATACCAACCAAGAAGGACTTACTCTAAGGGAAATCGCAAATGAAGTCTGAGCTACTCATCCGCAAACCGTTTTTGAATAAACTCAATCAACTCGTACTCAAAGGCTATTTTTATCAAAGATGATCGCTGATATCGTCTTATTAGAGAAGAAGTCTGAGAAAAAGAAACGACGACATTATTCAGCTTCCAATCTATGGTTTTCGCACAATGTGGAAACAAAAGGAAAAGAAATTATCGATGAATATTCTCAGGAAAAAATTCCTGTCACAATAGCATTTATTGGGACCAGTGATATAGAAAACTGCTTTTTGTCAGAGCAAAAAGGAAACAGTATGGAGCCCCAAAATCCAAGATGGAGACCTTGTTTTGATCCGCCAACAACCAAGTTATGATGAGTCAGACTTCGTTTTTGTCGTACACAATCAGCTCCCAAAGCTCAAAAATCATCAAACAAGACAATAAACTCATGCTTGAATCAATAAATCGTTTTTGACAAAGTAGAAATCTCTCCTTACGACGAAACAAAAGTCATCGGAGTAGTCAAAAATCATTAAAAATATGTAAATAAAAATCACTTGACTTTTTGTATTTTTACATATAAGAAAAACAACATTTTCACATAGAAATGTTCATGACAACGATGTACCGTTGTAGAATAAAAAAATACAAAAACAATGGAAGTACAAGTATTTAATTCTCTTGCTGAGGCAAAGAATCAGACAGTAAACCCAGGGGAATTCTGCTTCATCAAAGATGAAAGCATGAACCTTGCTCGTCTCACAAAGGCTTGGAAAGAAAGTGAGGGTTCCTCTCTGCCCGATGAAGTTAGAAAAACCCCAACTATCAAGAGGGAATTCTCGTAAAAGTCACAAGAGAGAAGGTGAAGCTCTACCATCTAGGAGGGGAAAATCTTTCTGTACCCGACTCCCCTACTCTACTGCCATGCAGTCGATCTTCAGCTAAATCAATCCTCAGCACCCATACCTCATCATTTGTGTATCACGAGTGATGAGGTATTTGCTATAATCCAAAAATTCTACTTTTTCCCCTGATTTTGCCACAGCATCCATCATTTTTACTACTTCAGGATCTCCAAGGAAATAATCCTTTACAACCTGCATATCATCATCAAATTCAAAAAAACATACGGCATTCCATTTGGCAAATTGAGTTTTACAATTTCTTCATTACTCATTCCCTTAAGAACTTTGATAATTCCTCTCAAACTATTTCCATGAGCAGAAACCAAAACAACCTCGTCCTTTTTCTACAGCAGGCAAAATCGCCTCTTGCAAATACGGCAAAGCACGATTTACGCAGTCTTCAAGCGATTCTGTCAACGGCAAAAGCTCAGTATCGATCCCGGCATAACGAGGATCATTGTGCGGAGCACGTTCATCAGATTCATCTAATGCAGGAGATTGCACATCATAACTCCTTCTCCAGAGCAAAACCTGATCTTCTCCATATTTTTGTACTGTTTCCGCTTTATTAAGCCCTTGAAGTGCTCCATAGTGCTTCTCATTGAGTCTTCGAGACTTTTTCCACAGGAATCCAATCCAAATCCATCCCATCAAGCACAGTATTCAAGGTTTTACCGCTCTCTTGAGATAAGAAGTAAAAAGCTCTTTTTGCCTGAATATTTTCCTCTTTCAAAAGTTTTTGCGACTTTCTGAGCCTCGGCAATCCCTTTTTCTGTCAAATCTACATCTGTTCGCCCTGTAAAACCTATTTTTCCTGGTTCCAAGTACTCTCTCCATGACGAATCAACACCAATTTTTCTCAGCATTATTATCAAAAATATAAAACCTGAATCCTCAGTTTGAAAGCCCTTTCTCATTGATCAGACTTTTCTGTTTTTTTATTATACAAAAACCCATCTTCTCATAAAGCAAAACTCATCAACTAAAAGCTTGACATTTATATTATTTTTATGTAAAAATTTTTGTATTTATTTTTTTACCAACTACGACCATGAATTTCAAAAACACCATCAACTCTACCAAAAGAAACTCTCAAAAAAACAAGCTAAAAACCTCGCCCTCTCGACAGCTATCATCACCTCACTCACAGCCTGCGGACCATCAGACAAGAAGTCCGAAACAACTACACCTACAGATAGCATAAAAACTGAGGTAGTAGCTAAAGATTCTATTCAAAAAGTAAAATCTCCAGTAGAGAAAAACAAGAAGTCTCACAAAACAACGAATTGGAGGGGCTTGATGAGGAAACCATCGCTATGTTAAAAGAGGCTGATGATATTCTTGATGAACAAAGAGCTGAACAAAAATTACAAAGAACAAAAGACAAAAAGACAAGAGCCATGGGAAAAAAATTGGGCGTAAATAAGGAAGCGTATGATTCAACTATAGAAACATACCAAGAAGCAGAAAAACATTAACAACTCTTCTTAATGCTCCAGAAGGATTTCGAGACGAAGAGGGTTTTTCTATTGCTGAAAAGAGCACTTAAAGAATATCATAAAATGAGAAAATTATTAGAATTGCCTATATCAGCAAAAGCTCAAAAATTTATAAATTTTTACAACAAAAAGAAAAAGAAGCAAATAAATAATATTTTCTAACCAAATAACAGAATGCCAGCAGTAGAAAAATAAAGAAAATAATATAAACAGCTGAAGAAAAAAATATTGATAGCAAAGTAGATAAAGAAAAAGCCTACAAAACTCTATCAAAATGCTACAATAAAACTTTTCCCTAATTTTTTTCTACTGAAGAAAAAGTAACCTTATCATAAGTATTCCTAGCTATTTAAAAACTCCCTGGCACGAATTTTCAAGGAGTTTTTAATATTATAAAAATTAAAAAACGATAATCTCAACAACCCTAAACTTGCTCAAAGCATTATCAATCACATCAAAAACTAAACACACACGCTTGACATAAAAAACAGACAGCCAAAGGTAAACCACAAAAGTCATCAACTAAAACTTGACATTTATATTATTTTATGTAAAAGTTTTTATATTTATCTTTTTACCAACTGCAACCATGAATTTCAAAAACACCATCAACTCCTACCAAAAGAAACTCTCAAAAACAAGCTAAAAACCTCTCACCCTCTCGACAGCTATCATTACCTCACTCACAGCCTGCGGACCATCAGACAAAAAGCCGAAACAACTACACCTACAGACAGCACAAAAACTGAGGTAGTAGCTAAAGATAGTGTCAAAAAGTAAACAATTCTATAGAAAAAGATACTAAAGAGAAAGAAATCAACTCAATGGAAGATCTAGATGACGAAACTCTAGCAATGTTCGATGAATGGGATTCTATACATAAAGAAGAACAGAAAAAGTTAGAAGAACAAACAAGCAAACAAACCCCACGAGAGCAACAAGGAATTTCAAAAAGAAGTTTACGAGGATGCATTATCTGCAATCAAAAGAAGAGAGGAAACATTACAATCCTTCTATAATGATAAAAAAAGTTCGAGAAAGCAAAGAAGGACTTAATCTCGTAAACGATGCTATCGAAAACTATCATTCAACAAGAAAACTCATCAATCAACCAATTTCTCCAAAAGCTCAAAAAGTTATCGATCTATATAATAATAAAAAAAGAAAGAACTTAACAAATAATATTTTCTAACAACAAACAAACATGACATGAGTAGAAAATAAAAAAATCAATCTACGAAAAGAACAAATCAATTCAAAAAGCAGAATCTAAAGAACAAAAATGCTAGCTTTGCACAAGCCATTACAGAAAAAAAGCATTTAAGGAATTTTTCTATTGATGAAAAGCTATTGCTATTCTCATTAACAAATACCTTAAACTCCCAAAAGCCATCGAACCAAGGGAACTTTTTCCAAAAGCTCTTAGAAATTATAATCTAAACAATTCAAAACTTGCACAAATCATTATCAATCACATCAAAAACTAAACGAAAAACACGCTTGACATAAAAAAACAGACAGTCAAAAGTAAACCACAAAAGTCATCAACTAAAACTTGACATTTAATATTTTTTTACATATAATTTTTATATTTATTTTTACCAACAATCATCATGAATTTCAAAAACACCATCAACACTACCAAAGAAAACATTAAAAAAACATGGGAAAAACCTTGTACTCTCAACAGCCCTCATTACTTCACTCACAGCCTGCGGACCAACTGACAAGAAAGCTGAGGCAACTACACCTACAGACAGCACAAAAACTGGAGGTAGTAGCTAAAGATAGTGTCAAAAAGTAAACAATCCTATAGAAAAGATACTAAAGAGAAAGAAATCAACTCAATTGAAGATTTAGATCCAGAACTACAAGCTCATGATCAAAGACGCTGATATAAAACTGGAAGAAGAAAAACTAACAGAAGAAAAACAAGCACCTCGAGAAAAAAACTTAATCAACCCAAAAGAAATGTATGAAAGCTATCTCAATCTATGCAAAATGCAAGAGAATACAATTTTAGAGTCCTATAGGGAAGCAGGACAAAATGAAGAAGTAATTGCTGAATTAAAAGACATAATAAAAGAGTACCATAAGAATAGAGAAAAATAAAACGTCCTATCCCTCCTAAAGTACAAAAAGTAATTAACATTTTGCGAGAAAAAAAGGATAACCCAAAAATAATATTTTCTAACAACTATTTGCATGACTTCAGTAGAAAATAAAAATTCTCTTCACCAGAAGAAAAATGAAACAAAGAAAGGGAAACAAATGAACAGAGTAAATTACGCACAATTCAAAATGTAACTCAGAAACTTTTCTCTAATTTTTTTCTACTGAAGAAAAAGCAACCTTATCATAAGTATTTTCTAGCTATTTAAAACTCCCTGGAGCGAATTTTCAAGGAGTTTTTAATATGCTTATAAAATTAAAAAAACGATAATCTCAACAATCCAAAACTTGCTCAAGTTATAATTTCAACTCTCAAAAACAAATAGAAAGAAAAACACTTGACCTTCAAAACAAAAAGAGAAAAACAAATATTAAGAGGAAATATTGACAAGAAAATTAAAAATAATTGACTACAAAATAAAAATCAAGACCGAGAATATGAATATAAAAGCTAACTTTAAAAAAATTTGAATCTCAAAAACCATATCAAAGAAAACAATCCAAAAAGTACTAAAAAGCACAATCCTCCCTCAAACCTGAGTACCAACCTACTCAAGCACAAATCACCGAAAAAGTCCAGTCGCTCTCTCCAGAGACCAAAGCAAAACTCAAATCTAGCGTACCTCTCAGAAACCGACTATGCAAAGCTCCTCGCATCCAAAGACTCTCTCTCTGCTAATGACACTTCTCAAGAGTCTCGTGACTTCCTTGAATCCCTCAAAGAGCTCAACCAGTCTCTCGGAATCCAGCGACCTTGATCAGATGCCCAATAGCTTCTCCGTAGACAAACAATTCTTCAAAGACAATCCAGATCTAGTAAAACACATTTGAGAAAGCCAAGACTTCAAAGCGCTTGACAATTCCTTTGACCTCTCTTGGCTCAAGAATTTCAAAGAAGTCTCCACCTTTGTAGAAAAATTTGGTGATGAAAAATCTAAAAAAGACTAAAAAGTCAGATTTCACCTTTTTTTGACGAGGAGTGAAGACTCAAACAACTTACCTCTGAAGAGAGGAAAATCTTTGAAACTTTTTTCTCGAGTTTTCAAGCGATCAAACAGCAAATGACCTGAGTCAGCACCAATATGCTCAAAGCCTGAGCTATGCAGGCTCCCATTGTGGCTCTCTATCACTACCTAGATCAAGACAGCATTGGCCTAGAAAACCTCAGTCAACAAAATAGACAATTCTGAGATCGTACCGACATTCTCACCGAGTGAGAGGACAAAAATACTCAAATTCTCTGGAAAAATCGACAACAAGCCGATCAATTTTTACTTCAACCTCAATACAGGGAAACCCAATGCGATGATCACCTCAATTTTAACAAGGATCAAAACCGCATTAGCATAGGAGAAACCACAAGGACTGACCTCAATATCCAGCTCCCTAGCCAACAAGACCTTACCACCCTCCTCCAAGAAACCCTCACTCCAGAAACCCAGCAAGAGCTCCTCCAAAGCTCATCCAATATGCAGGAGTATCACCAAAAATCTCAATCAACTCATCTCCTCTACTCTGGAAGGAAGCTTCAATTTCGATCCGCTCATCCGTTCTCGCATCAGTATGCAGACTGAAAAACCTGACTTCTCAGGAATTTTTCTGCTGACTTTCTCCCACCCTCACATCTCCAGCCAGCTTCAAGACGAGAGAATCATCAACAACAATCCTCAAATCAAAAACTCTTTCAAATTCTAGATTTTGTCTCAGAAAACTCCACCTCTGATCAACTCATTTCTCTGAGAAAAAGCTTCAAAAAAACTGGCTTCCCTCATCTCTTCTCGCCAAGAGCTCGAGAAAAATAGCCGATCCTACCATCAAAGAACAATTTATCAAACTTCATGAAAGTCTTCAGAACACCTCGACCATCGCAAACCGAACCGAGACTATGTTCAGTTTTTACAAATTTTCCTTAAACAAGACTTTAGTAAAAACGAGTTTTAATCCTCAGACGCTCACCAAGAGCGATATTTTTCGATTTCATTGATCTAGAAAACTTTCTAGATGTCGCGACAAACGGAATAACTCTCAAACAAAAAAACTTGATTTTTCAGCTGAATTTTTCCCAAAAAAATCAAGCAAAAAGAAGAGCACCTGGAAAACCTTGCCAACGCAAAAGACATAAAAGACATAGAAAGAAAGCTAAATAATATAGCATTCTGCTTAGCGTTTTTCTTGATTTTCTATCTCAAAACTCTACACTCAAAGTGTTTATGTCATTTCTCAATGTAAATTTTACAAAAATGAAAAAAATCTGACTCCAAAAACCTCATTCACCTCTAGACAAGCAAGTGCTCATCGAGCTTTGCAAATTTTAGCGATAAGTTTTTTGATACTTGGATTTGGATTTTTTGGATTTTATCATAGATTGACGAGCTGGCTCTTTTCTCCCAACAAAATTGATATCTTCCACGACCTCAATCAGATTTTCTTTCTACTTTTTCTCTTGTCGATCAGGAATTAAGCGACCCAAATTCAAACGCTCGATAGCGTTATTCAGTCTTATCTCAAAGGAGAAAAATGTCCTCAAGACCAAGGAAGCTGAGATTCTCCAGCTCCGAACTTACGCCAAAGATCACAAATCCTATCTCAAAAGAGTCGGTTTTTCCAATTATGAAAAAGCTTTTACCATGCTAGAAGATGCCTGGCCTCTTAGAGAAGAAATTTTCAAACTATTGGGAAAAGATCAGTCTTTCAACTACCTTATCCCGCTACAAAATAGCAATGAATCTCGCCCAAATGGTGGATTTTTGGATCTTTTGCCTTTGTGAGCCTCTCCGGTGGACACATTACCCAAAATGCAAATCATCGACTCCTATCTCCCAGACTACATCGCTCCAAATGCTCGTCTAGACTTGCCAAATCGATATATCGATGCCTACGGGACCAAACAAGTATGATTTATTGCAGGGAATAAGTTTGGTTTTACCGACAAAGATGGGAAAAATCTGAAACTCCTCTATGAAAAAATCTTCAATATCGGATTTGATCCTCAGAGAAAAGAAAAACTCTTCAATCCTACTGCTCGAAAACCAGCTCTTCGCCAAAAATATCAAAGGAGTAATTTTCCTAGACTCTGAACTCATAAGTCAGCTCTTGCCTTCATTCCGTAGCAAGGCACGAGAGTGGCAATTTATCAATGCAAAATATCGATATTATCAGAGGAGAAAATCGTAGCAACAAAAAAGAACTCTACATCGCCGATCTCCAAAAATACCTCAGAACCAATGCACTCAAACTCGCAAGTGCAACGCTCAATGATTTTCAAACCATGCTACACAAATGATATATCAATATCTATCTGTCCAATACCACACCTCAAATGTGGCATTTCCTCGATCAGCGAGATCTAACTACCGTCTACAATCAGAATTTTCTCTACTTTTGGGGAACCAATATCGCAGGAAATAAGTCAGATGCCTTCCTCAAAAACAGATCGAAATCCTGGATCCAAATGGGAAAGTGATCCCTTTCTACCGAAGATAGAAAACTCAAAATCACCGACCTACCAAGCGGAAAGTATCAGCTTGCTATCAACTATACTTTTGATGTTCCCCAAAACCTATACCGACTCAATGCTCGCTCTCCATACCACATCACCATGACCGATAGAGAAAATACATTCTCGCACTACTAAGATTTTAGTGGAGATCCCTACTGCTCCAAGATATCGCCAGCTCAGCCAAGAAACCATCCATTTCCCATCTCACCGAACACTCTGAGAAATTAGATGAGAACTCTCTTATCCAAAAAAAGTTTAAATCTGACTTTTCTCAGGCGATCACCTTTCAAACCACAATGCACACCACTCCAGAAAACAAAAGGATTACTATCGATTTTACTATTCCTTAATCTCCATGCTAAAACTCGTCCAAGGCTACTACCATTTCCTTGCTCTAGGAAAATTTATGGAAGGATTGATTCTTTCAAATGATCTCAGTACGATTGCTATGGATTATCCAATCAAAAACCTGAGAAAAAGTCGTCTTTTTCTCCTCAAAGAATCTCTCCTCAAAAATCTACTTTCTTCACTCAACTCACATCCTGACCAAAGGAATATTTACGGCTACCTGACTGAAATCAGCGCATTCAAAGGTATCTTTTCTACGATCAGAGAACTTATCGAAACTTCTCTCCCCTTTCGTAACTTCCCTCAAACATCAGCTTCAAGACCAATATTTTCCCTTTGAACAAACAATCAGATTTCTGAAATGTACTCAATCATGCCACTACGGGGAATCTCCTTATCAAGCTTGAAGACTATGATATCCAAAAAGACTACATCCTCTCACCCAAAAATTCAGAGAGTAAATAACCTCAAAGGTTCCGCATTGATCAAATTTGATTTTTACCTATATCAACTATATCAAGGAACGAAAAGGAGCTCAGAATATGGCATCTCATTTTCGATTGACTTTTGCAAAACTCAAACCTTGAATACCACTAGAAAAAGCTCATCTCTCGACACAATCTCTACTTGCTCGCAGAGCTCTGCTTCAACCTTTCTCAAATCGCCCAATATCAATCTGCCCACACAGAAAAACGAAAACCACACCTATAAAAAAAGAAAAAGAACACAAGAACAATCAAAATTCAAAAATCTCCTTCAAAAAAGAAAAATCTGACTCCAGAGGATAAACCCTGATAAGAGTCAGACTTTTTT
>BNJT01000484.1_pt1 | contig 10148 bp, 20 predicted proteins | sample 8540491 | NCBI WGS metagenome assembly BNJT01 (sample SAMD00202455, study PRJDB9452) | human saliva metagenome | host: Homo sapiens
AACTCATGGACATCTTTATTAAATAGTGCAAGAACACTCGTGACTTTAGTCATGAGATGAATTACAGAAGATTTTTAGTAAGCATATAGGGAAACTTGTATGTAGACGCAGAGTAAAACTGTGCAACAAAGAAACTGAATTGCTGGGAACTCTTAAAAGCTAGTATGACCACAACATAGTATCCTACTCCTTAACAAGTTAAGGAGATGGAGGCAGGTGTGATGGTGGCGAAAGCAGAAAAAAATATACTAGATGGTGCAAGGTTAAATCCTAAACATTATGATAATAGACAATCAGCAGCTAAGCCTGAAAAGGAAAGTTCAACGACTATCCCTCGTGAGGGGAGTACAATACAAGCGATTGGTATTGGAAGTGGTTTCGCCTAAGGTGTTGAGATACACTATGGATAAGATATAGTCTGTGCTTGTTAGAGATAACAAGAAGTTCAAGGCTAATCTCCTTAATTTATTAAGGAGTGTATATGCCAAAGAGAACTGCATAAGTAGTAGCGAACTTATGTGAACGACGCTTCCCACTGTTATGGGGTTTTTAAAAACTTTTAAAAATAAATAAAAATATTACTTTTTAGTAGATAAAATGTAGGATATATGATATAATATCTCTGATGAAAAGGAGGTGATTATATATGTATTTAACATTAAAAACAACAAGTAAAACATCTTAGTAAGGAAGAATTTAAAAATTTGAAATATTTGTGCCATATAGCTAAGAATTTAAAGAATCAAGCTATATACAATGTTAGACAACACTATTTTCAAAATAAAAAGTATTTAAGCTATAATGAAAAACTATAAAATACTTAAAAATAGTGAGAATTACAAGAAGTTAAATTCTAATATGGCTCAACAAATTTTTAAAAAGAAGTAGATGAAAGCTTTTAAATCATTCTTTGCACTTTTAAAACTTGCTAAGAATGGACAATATAATGGTAAAGTAAAGTTACCTAATTATCTTGATAAAGATGGTTTTACAACTCTTGTTATAGGTTTTGTTAGATTAAAAGATGATATGCTGATAGTTCCTTATTCAAATTCATTTAGAAAGGCACATAAGGAAATCGCAATAAAGCTACCACCAGTATTAAAAAGAGAAGAAGATAAAAGAAATTAGAATAATACCAAAACAACATTCTAGGTACTTTGAAATTCAATACATTTATGAAGTAGAAGAAGTTCAAAGGGAATTAAATAAAGAAAATGTACTAGGAATTGATTTAGGTATAGACAATCTATGTACTTGTGTTACAAATACTGAGCTTCATTCATAATAGATGGTAGAAAATTAAAATCAACAAATCAATACTATAACAAGATAAATGCAAAATTACAAAGTATAAAAAGATAAGCAAAAAAATTGAGCGAACAACATTAAGACAAAAAGAGAATAACTAGAAAGAGAAATAATCGTATAAATGATTATCTTTCAAAAGCAGCAAGAACAATTGTAAATTATTGTCTTAATAATGATATAGGAAAAACTAGTTCTAGGATATAATGAAGATTTTTCAAAAGAAATTCAAATATAGGAAGTATAAATAATCAAAACTTTGTAAATATACCGTATGGAAAAATTAAGAGATAAATTAATATATCTATGTAAACTATATGGAATAGAATTTAAACTACAAGAAGAGAGTTATACGTCAAAAGCAAGTTTCTTTGATGGAGATGAAATTCCAATATATGATAAAAAGAGAATCCGCAAGAATATATATTCAGTGGAAAAAGAATAAAAAAAGAGGACTATATCAAACAAGTACAGGTAAACTCATAAATGCAGATTGTAATGGAGCATTAAATATTCTAAGAAAAAGTAAAGTTGTGGACTTAAGAGTCCTATACAATAGAGGTGAGCTGAACACACCTAAAAAGAATAAGGGTAGTGTAAAGCTATCAAACTTCTAGAAAAATTTTTAAAGATTTTTAAAGATTTTGGAACCCCTGCGACACTTTGGCTAAGCTCCTTAACTTGTTAAGGAGAGATAATGCCCAGTCGTGGGAGGTTCAGGACGTAAAAAGAAGTTTAAATTCTATAAAAAGAAATGGCTAAAAAAATTAAAAAGCTAATCTTGTTATCTTTGGTCATACTCATAAACCATATATAGAATATTATGAAGATGAGATACTTTTTAATCCAGGAGCTACAGAAGATGGAAGATATGGCCTTATTATTTTTTAAAATGATGGTAATATACAATTGTTTCACAAGCAATTACAGTTATAAACGGAGGAAAGTGGGAAAAATGAAAGAAGAAATTCTAAAAAGTTAAGGAAGAAATACAAAAACGTATAGAAGAATCTAAAACTCTTCAAAAACTTGAAGAAATTAGAGTAAACTATATGGGAAAAAGGAATCTTTACAGACTTATCTAAGAAAATGAAAGACCTTACAGCAGAAGAAAAGACCTAAGATTGGACAAATAATAAATGAAGTTAAAAGAAAAAAATAAGTAATTTATTAGATGAAAAATAAGGCTTTAAAAGAAAAAGAATTAAATGAAAGATTAGAAAGTGAAATAATTGATATAAGTTTACCTGGAACAAAAATATAACTACGGTACAATACATCCTATCAATGAAACTATGGAGCTTATGAAAAATATCTTTTCAAAAATGGGCTTTGATATAGTTGATGATCCAGAAATAGAAACTGTTGAATACAATTTTGATGCTTTGAATATTCCTAAAACTCACCCATCAAGAGATTTAACTGATACATTCTATCTAAATGATTCTATTGTGTTAAGAACACAAACATCACCAGTTCAAATAAGATATATGCTTGAACATGGTGCTCCATTTAGAATGATCTGTCCTGGTAAAGTATATAGACCAGATTATGATATATCTCATACACCTATGTTTCCATCAAATGGAAGGTTTAGTTGTTGGAAAAGATATATCTTTCGCAGACTTAAAAAGGAATATTAACTCACTTTGTAAAAAGAAGTTTTTTTGGAGATAGAAAAAGTAAGATTTAGACCTCATTTCTTCCCATTCACAGAACCTAGTGCTGAAATGGACGTTGAATGTATGATTTGTCATGGAGAAGGTTGCAGACTATGTAAAGATAGTGGTTGGATAGAAATAATGGGTTGTGGAATGGTAGACCCAGAAGTTCTAAAATATGTAGGACTTAATCCAGATGAAGTGAATGGTTTTGCCTTCGGGGTAGGTATAGAACGTGTAACTATGCTTAGACACGGTATTGGAGATTTGAGAGCATTTTTGAAAATGATATGAGGGTTCTTAAAAACAATTTAAGTAGAATATATAAAATAATCTCATTACTAGCCAGATTTTCTTAACGAATAAAAATTAGAATTCGCTGTACTTTTCGGCAAAACTTGCTGACAAGTCAGCTTCAAAACACGCCGACAATTACTCGCCTCATTCTATTTAATTTTTATTCTAAAATCTGGAATGTAATTCGCTTTATTTTTATATATGTTTTGTATGTTTTTGTCTTAGAGCGTTGTATTATTTAAAAAAATTGGAGGGAATATATAATGTTAATATCATTAAATTGGTTAAAACAATATGTGGATATAAAAGAAAGTGTGGATGAAATAGCTAACGCCTTAACTATGATAGGACAAGAAGTTGAAGCTATAGATATCCAAGGAAAAGATTTAGGAAATGTTGTAATAGGGCAAATAGTTGAATTTGACAAACATCCAAACTCTGATAGATTAACTCTATTAAAAAGTAAAATGTAGGAGAAGGAGAACCTTTACAAATAATCTGTGGTGCAACAAATCATAAATTAAATGACAAGGTAGTTGTTGCTAAGATAGGAGCAGTTTTACCTGGAAACTTTAAAAATAAAAAAAGAGTAAAATAAGAGATGTAGAATCATTTGGAATGTTATGTTCAGAAGCAGAGTTAGGACTTGCGAAAGAAAGTGAAGGAATAATAATACTTCCTGAAGATGCTCCTATAGGAAAAGAATATAGAGAATATGCGGGATTAAATGATGTAATATTTGAACTTGAAATTACTCCTAATAGACCAGATTGTCTATCTCATATAGGTATAGCAAGAGAAGTTGCTGCTTACTATAATAGAAAGGTTAAAATACCCTGTTATAGAAATGGCTGAAACTATTGAATCTGTAAATACAGTAATAAAAAGTAAATATAGAAGATAAAGATAGATGTAAAAGATACATGGGTAGAGTAATAAAGAATGTTAAAATAAAAGAATCACCTGAATGGTTAAAAACTAGAATCAGAGCTATGGGATTAAACCCTATAAATAACGTGGTTGACGTTACAAACTTTGTTATGTTTGAATATAATCAACCCTATGCATGCTTTTGACTTAGATAAGGTAGAAGGAAATATCACAATAAGAGCTGCTAAAGAAAATGAAGAAATAACAACTCTTGATGGAGTTGAAAGAGTTCTTAAAAATGGAGAACTTGTAATAGCTGACGATGAAAAAAAGCTATAGCAATTGGAGGAGTAATAGGAGGACAAAACACTCAAATAGATAATGACACTAAAAAAATATCTTTGTTGAAGTTGCCTATTTCACGCCTGAAAATATCAGAAGAGAATCAAGAGATTTAGGAATTTTTACAGATTCTGCATATAGAAATGAAAGAGGAATGGATATAGAAAAATCTAGCTACTGTAATGAATAGAGCTGTTTCTTTACTTGCTGAAGTTGCTGAAGGGGAAGTTCTTTCAGAAGTTATAGATAAATATGTAGAAAAAAACCTAAGAGAGCAGAAATATCATTGAATTTAGAAAAAAATTAAATAAATTCATAGGAAAAAAACTTTTAACATATGAAGAAGTTGGAAAAATATTAACTCATTTAGATATCGAATTAAAGCCACTAGGAGATGGAACTATGCTTTTAATTCCACCTAGCTATAGAGCAGATTTAACAAGACCTGCAGATATCTATGAAGAAGTTATCAGAATGTATGGTTTTGACAACATAGAAGCTAAAAATGCCTGTGATGTCAATAGAATCTGGAGAAGAAAAATACTAACTTCAAAAATCTCAAGAATAGTTAGAGAAATTCTAAAAGAATTAGGTTTAAATGAAGTTATAAACTATAGTTTCATACCTAAATTCACAAAAGGAATTATTTAACTTTTGGTGAAGAAGTTATAGAAATAAAAAAATCCTTTTAAGTGAAGATATGGCTATTATGAGACCAACTTTACTATATAGTTTAATAGCTAATGTTAGAGATAACATAAATAGAAATCAAACAGATTTAAAACTATTTGAAATAAGTAAAACATTTAAAAAAAGCTAGGAGAAGTACCCAAAATGGTCTTGCTATTGAAGATTTAAAAATAGCTTTAATCTTATCTGGTAGAGAAGAAAAATCTATGGAATCAATCTAAATCAGACTACAATTTCTATGATTTAAAAAGGATACTTAGAATTTTTTATTAGAAAGATTAAATGTTACAAAAATATTCTTTAACTAGATTGACTAATAATAAAAACTTCCACCCAGGAGCAAGTGCTGAAATAAAAATAGGTGAAGATGTTATAGGAGTTTTTAGGAGAACTTCATCCTAACTTAGTAAATTACTTTGGAATAAAAAGAGAAAAAAGTATTCTTTGCAGAACTTAATTTAACAAGTTTACTAAAATATATTAAGATAAAAGTAAACTATGAAACAATAAGTAAATATCCAGAAGTACTAAGAGATTTAGCTATAACTTTAGATAGAGCTGTTTTAGTTGGAGAAATGGTTAAAAGAAATTAAAAAGAAAGTTAATCTTATTGAAAAAAATAGATATCTTTGATGTATATTCAGGCAATAAAATTGATAAAGATAAAAAAATCTGTTGCTATGAGTATAGTTTTTAAGAGATAAAAAAATAGAACTCTTACAGATGAAGACATAGATAAAGCTATGACTGCTATTTTAGAACTAATCAAAGATAAATATAATGGAGAAATAAGAAAATAGGAGGACTAATGAAAAAAATATTAGCAAGCTTTATTTGTATTATTTTTCAATCGTAACATTTTTCAGCAGAAAAAAATTGCAATTGAAAGAATTGAAGTTAAAGAAGAAAAGATATATCTTAAAGGACAACAAACACCATTTACAGGAGTAGTTGAGAAGAAATATCCAAATGGAAGAGTAGAAGCTACTTTGGAAGTTAAAGATGGAAAAATTAAATGGTAAGACATTTGTATATAGTGAAGATGGAAAAGTGAAAAAAAGAAGAAAACTATATAAATGGTCTTATGGAAGGTGTAGAAAGAGGCTATTATCCAAGTGGAAAATTAGAGTTTGAAGTAACTAATAAAAAAATGATTTAAGAAATGGTATTGAAAGACATTATTCAGAAGAAGGAAAATTAATTATAGAAGTACCATATCAAAAATGATGTTGTTACTGGTTTAGTAAAACAATATAATAAAGATGGAAAGTTAGAGTATGAAACAAATTATGTCAATAATAAAAAGAGAAGGACTTTCTAAAAAGTATTATCCAAGTGGAAAACTATTAAGCCAAGTAATTTTTCAAAAATGATAAGGAAGAAGGATTGATGAAAGGTTACTCTGAAGATGGGAAATTAGAAATGGAAATACCATATCTACATGGTTCAGTAGAAGGGCTTGTTAAAAGATATGATGAAAATGGAAAAGTTGTTGAACAAGCAAATGTATAAAAATGGTAAGGAAGTAAAAAAACTAAATAATAAGCAAAAAAATAATGTACATAATTTATATAATTGTAATGATTATAAATACCATTGAGTGAAATCAGTGGTATTTTTTTGTTTTTGATTTCAAAAAAATAACGAAAAATATTCAAAAATATTGACAAAACTGTAATAAAAAAAGCTATAATTCGTCTATACAGAGTTAAATAGAATTAATTAATAGGAGGAGAGAAATTGAACAGGAATTTGCAGAAAAATTGAAAAAGATTTACGTTCTATTGCAAAGAGATACAAAAGTGTTAAATACTCAATAGGACTGGCAATTTTGTTTTTAATGATGGGTTTAAATGCTTTTTTTCAGCAGATGTAAGCACTGAATTAGATACAGCTAATTATACAGGAGTAGTAACAAGAGAGGGAATTAAAGATTCTGTAGATAATTTACAAGATAAAAATAAAAAGGGGTCAGATTAGAAAATACAAAATCTATAGAAGCTTTAAGATTAGAACTAATTCAATTAATGGAACAAGGAAAATCAAGTTGTAAAATCTCCTTGGGCATCTTGGCAATTTGGGATAGGATATCTTTTCACTGATCTTCATGGTAGAGAAAGAGGAACAGGCGATAAAAAGTGAACGTTATAGATTTGAAAGTTATTATACAAGATATGATTGGAAAACAATAAAATGCAAGTGATGGAGAAGATAGTGAAAGACCACAAGGTTCACCTCTATTAGTAGGAAAACCAGGAGGGCTAGGTTCTTCATCAAGTATAATAGGGAAAACTGTAAATAAAAATGGAGCTCTATCTTCATCAGTTAATGGAAGAAATAGATATGGTTTGGTAGATCTTAGATATGTAAAAGAAAAACCAACTGATGTTGAAATATTTGCAAAAGTTAATCCTAAAAAGATAGAAAAGGATCCTCTTGATGTTGATCCCCCAAAAATTTGAATTAAAGGATCCAAAAGGATTAACAGTAAATCCTTATATAGCTAAGCCAGAAGAAGCTCCAACAATTAAATTACCTAATATAGGACAAATAGAAATAGAGGCTTTTAAGCATAACAGCACCAAATGCACCAAGTGCACCTACTACACCTACTATAAGTGTAAGTATAATACCACCAACAGCACCTAACATAAGTGTAACTCCAGAAGCACCAAGTCACTAGAAGCACCTAATGTAGGGTGTTAGTGTTGTAGCTCCAGCTATTAATATTTTTAAATATAGAAACACCAGCAACAGTAAGAGTATCAGCTCCAACTGTAGATGCACCTGAACCTGTGGCTTTTTCTGTTGCACCAACTATAGATGCAGCAGATAATAGAACAGGATCAAAAATCTCGTAAGATAACTAATAGTCAAACAGGGGTAAGTTCATTTTTCCTTCTGGAACAGCAAAATCTTATGACGTGAATACTGTAAATAAAGATGTAAGAAATTTCTTTACTCTTGGTGGTGTTTTCAGGTAATGTAACTTTACCTGAAACAGGAACAGTTAATGTACAAATAAATGATACAAGAGCTATAGTTGTAGATGAACCACAAAAATGCCCTCAAAATTCAAAATGGAAGGAACTATTAATCTATATGGAACTAAAAATATGGGTATAGATTTACAAGGTTCAGCTAATAAACAATCAGGGATTTAATGGAGCAGATTCAACAGGAGCATATGTATATCAATCGAGATAAAGTAGCTTTGAGCTGAAGTTGAAAATGCTGGGAAAATAATTGGAAGTTATAAAAAAATGAAGCAGGAATTCTGCTCCTACAAACATAAAACCAAAATAGCTTTTTGGTTTTTCTAACCTAGATTCTTCATTTAATAATACTATGACTCATATAATAAATTCTGGAACTATTTCTTTAAATGCTCCAGAAAGTGCTGGAATACAATTAAAACCTGAAGATCCTCATAACTGGCAGCCCTCACTGGACTCAAAATGACTACCTTAGCTAATGGAAAAGATGTAGTTAATATACAAGGTGGCGGTAATGGTACAGCAAATAAGGGAAGAGTATTGATGAAGGCGGATAACCAAAAATAAAATAGATGTAAATTCTAGTGGAAGTTTTGGTATTATTACTGTATTTAATCCTGGTATTAGTGAATTGACAGGTATAACTTCAGGACTTTCTTCATTTAATAATAAAACTCAAAGTAATTTAAGAGCTCAAAGAAGTCTAGGAGGAGTTACTATTCTTCCAGGAGGAGAAATAGGACGTTCAGGTTTATCAGGTGTAACTGATTCTAAATATACTAGTGGAGTATATAATTCAGGTACTATCAATATAAGTGGAGATAAAAGTGTAGGTGTTGGTATACTTCAAGAAATACAAGAAGTTAAAGTTGGTGGAACTATAAATATAGGAACAACTGCTTCATTATCTCAAGAACCTAATCAAAAATCTTTCAGGTGGAAGTGATGAAAAAGTTGAAAATGCAGTGGTATATATGCAGCTGTACCAACTATACCTGTATTAAAAAAATGAAAAAGATACTTTGGGTAATACAGCTAAAAATGATGTAGGTACAAAAACTGTAGAATTTGGACCTTTTGGAGTTACAGGAGCTCCAGCAGGGGCTACAGGTAGTGGAACTATAAATATAGGGAATAGTGCTACTAAAAGTATAGGATTACTTGTTTCAGATAACTTTGAAGACTTAAATAAAGGTTCTCTTGACGAAAAAGATGAAAATGGTGCTACAATATCTTCAATTTCAGGATCTGATGTTGCAAGAAAGCTAAAGAGATCAGGTTCTATAACAGCAAAAGCTGGAGCAAAAGTTGAGGTAAGAGGAACTTCTAACTATGGTTTTGTTGTAAGTAGTGATTCATATAAATCTGAATTTTTCAGGTGCTTTTAGATAATTTAAAAATAACAAGAGATAAAACTAACTATGGTATAGGGATAAATGAAGGAACTAACATTAATCAGATGCAACTTCTATAGGTTTTGCTCTATTAAAGGAGAACTCTAAAAATGCATATAGGGACTCTTTTAGTAATGTGGGACTTCTAGTGTTGATGCTTTCTTGGAAGATGAGATAGTTTTACTAATGAGGGGATATTACTGTGGATGCAACAGGTTCTGGAATGCAGGAATATTATTGGATGGTAACTCTATAACTTTGCTAATAGCAGAATATTTCAGTATCAGGTGAGAATGTTGGATTATTGCAGCAGGTAATCTAATTTTTCTAGTATATGCTGGAGCAACAACAGTGAGTAAGTTATTGTGTGTAAGGGCTGCAGGGTTTTATTGTGAATTTTGTCGATAATCAAGCAGGAGGTGTGGTTTCAAATATGAAATGTCAGTTCGAGTAGGAAAGTAGGAGATAGTAATCAACAACAGGAACAACTATAGGATTTTTCTCTAAGCAGTGATAATGGTAATTTCATTTGAAGATGGTTTCAATTTAAGTAGGGAAGAACTCAGTTGGACTAAGCAATACGTAACTAT
>BNJT01001845.1_pt1 | contig 10132 bp, 8 predicted proteins | sample 8540491 | NCBI WGS metagenome assembly BNJT01 (sample SAMD00202455, study PRJDB9452) | human saliva metagenome | host: Homo sapiens
TGCGCCATTGATATGAAAAACTTTCGCTTCAAAACACTTTTTATATTGCTTTCTTTAGTAACCTGCCAGAAAATTTGTTTAGGAGAAATTGTGGGGTAAGGAAACTTTTGTTTAATGTAATATAATATCAACTTTTTATTTTTTTAGCGATAAAATTGTCTAAGAATGATTGTCTATAGCGATAGCATTACATAAATTCTTTTATATTAATAACTTGAAAGACCATATTACATTGACTTCCTTCGTATAAAAACTCCAATGTGATTTTTTTGTCAATCGATGTTATACAAGAATATCCAGCTCCTCGTAGTTCATCAAGAAGTATTTTTCTTTCCCTTCCACGTTTCTCCATCATCATTGCTCGATTTTATAGTTATATGAGTTCTAGATACTTTGCTATCAGGGTTACAGAAAAGTAATATTGATTTTTTTCTTGTTGGTGTATGTGTGACGATATAGACTGCCCATACAAACAGGTTCTATCAAATCTTTGTGGGAAGTTTTATGCTCTGACCAAGTTTTTCCCATATCAGAAGAAATACAAACTCGTCTTCCATTGTAATCTGAATAATCTTTATAATTAGCATTGTCACGTATGTTGAGCATGAGATCACCATTAAGTCTTTCTACAACTGCACATTCTGTGGTATTATACCATGCAGGATTACTTGCTTTCCAAGTTATTCCATTATCTTTACTAAATATGATATTGGAATAAGGTCTACCTGTTTCATCCCGACCTTGGGCTGGGAAAAACCATAGTTCCATCACTCATTATTATACCATTACCAGGAGCTATGGTCTGAAGACTCCAATTAGGATTTTTGACTTGTGTTGTAATGTTTTTCTGGTTTTGACCACGTAATTCCGTTATCAAGACTTTTTTTGATAGAATTAATTGACTACTGTGTTGTAAATCAAATCCTGGTAATGTTCCATTTTTTTGCCCACTGATGATTCCAAACAGTACTATCTTCGTTGAGGTTTTTCCACCCATTTACCACTCTGTTTTTCTATCACACCATGCATCCAAGTTGCTGCAACTATAATTTGTCCTGTATTCTTATTGCAAAGTATAGACGCATCACTGACACCATTATATTTCTGAGGAAGGTTACCATGACAACCCATATCTAAAACTTTTATTACTGGTCCCCAACTTTTCCCACCATCAGTGCTGCGTTGACAACATATATCAATGTCTCCTTGTAGATCACGACTATTTTGGTAGCGAGCATCATAAACGGCTATCAAAGTACCATCTTTTGTTCTAATTAAACCTGGTATTCGTGATGTATGTATACCATTATCTCCTTCGATTCGTAGTGCAACACCAGCTCTTAAACCTTGACGGAAAAAGGTTTCAGGGTATATTTTTTGTTCATTCAAGTCAAGACTCTTGCAGTTTACATTATATCTATTAGTGAGTTTAATTTTGTCACGAATCCTAAGTGATACCCAAAAAACAGATGAATCTCCCTTTACAATTTTCATATTAAGTGGAAGAATAATATTTCTCTTTATATTTGAAGTTGATACAATCTGTCTTGATAAATCTATATTCCCTTTTTTTCTGAGGCATGATATACTTCTAAATTAGTTATATCATGCAAATTTGTAGTTCCCCGAAGGGTGAGATGAATTCTATTGATATCGCATACTTTATTTGATTTGATGATAATTTTTAGTACTGCATTGGCTGTCTTGTGTGTTAGTACAGGAATAGTATAGCGTTGAGCTTGAACAGAAAAAAACTCTGTGCGTTGTCTAAAGTTGTATTTGCATTAGATGAAAAAAACAAAATTGAAAAAGAGCTTAGAAGTATGATAGAAAATCTTTTTTTAGTTTCATTGCTTTATTTTATTGAGTGGATTGCTTGTTCGTTATCTATTGAAGATATGCAGTAAAACATCTGATAGTAGAATTAGTGTTTGCTTTAATGTACCTTTTTGTTAGACAACATACAAGTAGGAATTTAGTAAAGTGTAAGTATGAATATTTGTGTTTTTAAGAAAAAAATATTCATAGGGAAGAGTTCTATTATGAAACACTCCGCAGTCACCCTTTGGTTGCTGCGGAGTGTGTTATGAATAATGCCTTTGAAAAATCTGCATTACAAACTTAGTTCAACGATATAATCAATGTCGGTGGGCACAGTATCGAGGTTAAGGGTGATGCCCTTGCCCGTTTTAGTGAAATTAACTCGTTTGTTTGTGCCATAAACAACGGCAGATTTAACCTTGTGGTTGCCTGTTGGGAATGAGACAAACTAGAGTCCATGCAGTTCATAATATGAATGTATAGTTTGTTTCCTCGCTGTGCTAACACCCCAATCGTGAGGACCAACGATACCACCACGAGTGCCATAGATGGTCTCTCCATATTTATTCAGCCACTCACCGATAGTCTTTAAGCGGTCGAGTGCCAATGAAGGAAGCGCTCCTCCGGGTTCAGGACCAATGTTAAGAAGTAGGTTTGCGTTCTTTCCTGCAGCCCGAACAAGCATCTGAATCAACTCTTTTCCTGATTTATAGTTGCTGTCTGTTATTGAATATCCCCAGTGCTCGTTGATGGTTTGGCATGATTCTAAAGGCAAACGACTGATGTCTTGTCCTGATAATCCCGCCTTGTTTTCGCCTGGTAGGTCACGTTCAAATATCTGAATATCCTCTCCAGGGAAAGGAGTTGTGTGGTGATTGTTGCCGATGAGGCATTGTGGTTGTAGCTTATGAATGATGCCATACTGCTCTTCTAACTGCCAATCGAAAGGCTTTGCGTCGTTATCATGATCCCACCAACCATCAAACCAAATAGCTCCTACCTCGCCATAGTTGGTGAGTAGCTCGGTTAATTGGGTGTTCATAAAATTAAAGTAGCTTGGCCAATTAGCCTTTTCTTTTGGTCTTCCAGTGCCACGGCCTGTTCTTCCTACTGGATAATCTTCTCTTCCCCAGTCCAAGTGTGAGTAGTAGAGATGCAACTTAATGTCGTGTTGCTTGCAAGCTTCAGCCAATTCCTTGATGATATCTCGCTTAAATGGAGTGCCATCAACTGAGTTGTAGCTACTTGTTGCTGTTTTAAAGAGCGAGAAACCATCGTGATGACGTGTGGTAATGGTGATATACTTAGCTCCAGCAGCTTTAATTGCGCTAATCCACGCATCGGCATCGAACTCCGAAGGGTAGAAAGTTTTGGCCAACTTAGGATATTCTTGATAGTGAATGTCTCTGTTGGTCATAATCCATTCGGTTACACCCATCATAGAGTAGAGCCCCCAATGCAAGAAAACTCCAAACTTTTGGTCTTGAAATTGTTCACGTGCTTTAAGATTTTCTGGCGTTGGCTGATAAGATGTTTGTGCCATGCCGACGTAATTCATCAACAGGGTTGCAACGATTAGTAAAGTTTTTTTCATGTCAGAATTGGTTGTTTAGATATCTGCATACAAATATAATGAAAGTTCAGCATATAGATATCGAATTTCTTTAAAATGATGAGTGGAGGCTGATATTTTGCGAATGGGTATGAAAAAGATTTTGGTATTCGTTTAGGTGCTATTTTCTTGTGTGCTAATTACATTCTAATTGAGGTCTAATAGCAGTCCTTTTGATGTGTAATTGATGTCCTTTTAAAAAGCCAATAGCACGTCTTTTGGTTGCGTGTTTTGTAACTATTTGGTTTTATGCAACTTATAAAGCAAATGTTTAAATTAGCTTTTTCGCCTTTCATCTTTCCTCTTTCTCACTTTTTTAGGTATATTTGCAGTAGAATAAAAAACACAATTACAATGGAATTGAAGCCTGCAACACGCCCGTTAGAAACATTTATCCCAGCTCGTTCGGTTGGTCAGCGTGATGTTTTTATCGTTAACTCTTGCCCCAATGCCTCTTTTTAAGGGTGGCTTTTGTGGGTGTGGGAGCACGTGGACAGATGGCTGTTACACGCTGGTGTCATATTCCTGATGTCGAAATTGTTGCGGTTTGCGATGCTTCGAAACAAGTGACTGAGGAGGTTGCACAGCATGTAGAGCAATTAGGAAGGCCTCGTCCTGCTGTGTTTTGGGGCGAAAATGGCTACCTCGACTTATGCAAAGAGCAGGCAATAGACCTTGTTTATGTGTGCACCGATTGGATTTCGCATGTGCCAATAGTGGTTTATGCGATGGAACAAAGGTAAGTGTGTGGCGGTGGAAGTGCCTGCTGCTCTCACTTTAAAGGATATTTGGGCGTTGGTAGACACGGCAGAACGCACGCAAAAACACTGTATGATGCTCGAGAATGCAGTGTACGACCATTTTGAAATGGCTGTTCTTGAGATGGTTCGAGAGGGATTATTGGGCGAACTGGTGCATGTGGAGGGTGGTTATGCTCACCCTCTTGGCAATCGTTGGACGCCTTGGCGCATGGAATATACTAGTCGAAATTGTGGTGATGTTTATCCCACACACAGCATAGGGCCTGCTTGTAGGTTGCTTGATATACACCGAACCGACCGCATGCATTATCTCACTGCCATGCAAACCAATGCTTTTTTAGGCGAACAGACCTATCAAGAGGTGATGGGGGAGACTTGCAATAGTTTTGCGAATGGCGATCAAACGTCTACAATGATACGCACGGTGAAGGGCAAAACCACTCTTATTCAGCATAATGTAATGACTCCACGTCCTTATAATCGTATGTTTCAGGCGGTTGGAACGCAAGGATATGTTGCCAAATATCCTATTCCTGAAGTGCTCTTAAGTCCCGAGTCTGCCACTAAGGTGGGACTTGAACTCGACAATTGCAACATGCCTTTGACTGCTTCGCAAATAGAAACGCTACTTAATCGCTATGCTCCAGCCTTCTCGCAAGAAACAATGAAGACAGCTAAACAGCTCGACTCACGTGGTGGAATGTCGTACTTTATGGACTTGCGCTTGGCTCAATGCTTGCAACAAGGCCTGCCTTTGGATATGGATGTGTATGACTTGGCCGAGTGGTGTTGCATTGCTGAACTCTCAAAGCTATCTATTACGAATGGCTCTGCACCTGTCCTCATCCCCGACTTCCTTCGTGGTGCTTCGAAGGTGGGGTGATATAAAAGTAAATATGCTTATTTACAAGAAAGAAAACATTTGATAACCTAAAAATGTATTACAACGAATCACTCAGAATATATAATTTTTTTCGTAAATACCCTGCTACTTCAAAGGAAAATAAAATAGCCACGCAAATTTAAACTTTGCGTGGCTATTGATATTATTTATAGTGCTTTTTTTCTGCACTTTTTCTCTTTGTCGAAATGTCTAGATACTCCCTTTAAACAAAAGGATAGGAGAGTATTCGTCGTGTCGTTTATTTGTGTTTGGGCAGATTAGCGATACCTGCTTTGATCACATTGATAGTAGATTTGTCTGTTGAGAACACCGAGTAAAAGACCTTGTGGCTCTTGTGGTGGGTCGCACATATAGTCGTCTCCAGGCACCCATTGTTCGTGTTTGGGTTGCGCATGACCTCCCCAACCCCAGAAGTTACAACCCTGTAAGTATCCGCCCTTGGCTAAGTCGTCTGCTAAAAGCGAGAATACATAGCTGTAATAGGTGTCTCGAGCAGTGGTAGATGATTGCTTTAGAGAAAGAAACGCCATCTCGTGGATAGCCAAACTCTTCCATAACTAGAGGCTTGTTGATCTTAGCACAGATATCCAAATGGCGGTCTAAATACTCCTTTGTGAGGTCTTTTGCACGTTGCATATTTAGCATTAGCGAGTCTTTCTTAGCCCAACCCCAATTGTAAGGCCAAATATGTATGTTGCAATAGTCTACATTTGGGTCGGAACAGATGCGTTGCCACGAATCATAATCAACCTCGCAACCGAACGCTCCTTCAGAACCTATGCTCACTAAATGTCGCTTATCAATACTCTTCATTATGGATGCAGCCTTAGCTAACCATGCTTCGAACTGTGGAAGTGCAGCCTTATCGAATGCACGTGGCTCATTACAAATTTGCCATGACATAATAGCAGGATCGTCTGTGTAGGGCTTTCCTGTGTAGCGGTTAGTGCGTTTGAGAATGAAATTAACGTGATTGAAGAAGAGTTGTTGCGCTTTTTTTGATTGGTAGCGAATTGCGATGCGTATTTAACGTAGGCAGAATATCCCACCTCGTTAGGCTGTTGTGCCTTGCCTCCACCTGCGTTTTCGAGGTAAAAACCATAGCCACCACTCCATTCCCAAGAGTTGTTTAGGTAGAGAACAGCTACCATTCCACGGCGTTGAAGCTGCAACATTAGATAGTCGAGACCATCTAATATGGTATCGTTATACACGCCTGGATAGGGCTGTAGTACAGGAGATGCTTTCCACTTGATTCCTTCTTCGCCGTCACTACCCACCAATATGCGCAGATTGTTTATGCCTAGGCGTTTCATTTCGTCTAGTTCATGGTTCAGTCTTTTTCTATTTCCGCCCTTTCCTTTCGATCCAAGTATGGCTCCATACCAATAGTTTGTTCCGATAAAGGTGTAGGGTTTACCGTCACGATAGAGCTTTCCGTTCTCTACCGTAACGAAAGATTGCGCCTTAACGGCAGTAGCACAAAAAAGAAATAGTGCCATAATGAGGTATTGTATTTTATTCATTTCAGTTTATTTTTCTTTATTAATAAAAATAATGAGTGTGTGATGTTTGTTATCTTTTTTATATCAACTTAAATGCACAACTGCAAATATAGTTACTTTGTTTGATATTTCATCATATTGTTTTTTTATAAATGATGTCTATAATGCAATTAATGCAAATAAAACGAAGGGCAGTTGAAATAAAATAACTATATTTGTAGTTGCGCACTTTTGTTTGACAACGTACAATTATAAACGAAATACGAAATACGAAATAAGAATAAATGAACCATCTGACAAATATCACCGACATAGAACAGGTTATCAGTAAGAACCGTCTGTGCTTATTTTTATATTAAGGCACCCTGATTGCGGTGTCTGCAATGTTATGCATGGTAAAGTAGAACGATTAGTAGAGAACTATCCTCAGCTATTATCGTTTTATACAGACATAACAGAGGAACCCTTGATAGCAAGTCGATTCCTTGTATATGCTGGTCCAACCGTATTGCTTATATTAGAAGGCAAGGAAATTTATCGCAGTTCTCGCTTTATAGATTTAGATGAACTGGAAAGAAAGATTGTTCAACTAATAGAGTTTTTTTGGAGTTATGAGGTTGCACTTTTTGTTAGACAACGTATAATATTCTATTTTGCAGGAAACAAAAAAGGAATCTGTTATTGAGCAGATTCCTTTTTCTTCTTTACAAGATAATTCACTTAATAATTAGTTCTCTTGTACAAACTTTCCGTTGACATAATTCAATGTGTAGGACTTATTTTTGATTGTCTTCAATACAAACTTGTCTTCTTTGTATCTCAATTCACAGTTTCCTCCATTCTTTGAAAGAACAGTAACAGATTTTAAAATTCCATCTTTCCAGCAAATGTCTAGTTCAAAGTTACCTTTAGCACAAAGACCTTTCACCTCTCCATCTTTCCATACATCTGGTAGTGCTGGTAGTAAGTGGATGAATCCCATGTGACTTTGCATTAGCATTTCGGTTACACCTGCTGTACCACCAAAGTTACCATCGATTTGGAAAAGGAGGATGTGTGTCCCAAAGATTATCTAGTGTACCATTCTTTAGCAGGTTTCCATAGAGCTTATATGCACGATTTCCATCGTGTAGGCGTGCCCATTGGTTGAGTTTCCATCCCATGCTCCATCCTGTAGCTCCGTCACCACGATGATTAAGAACAACCTTTGATGCTTCTGCTAATGTTGGAGTTGTGATTGGTGAAATTGTATGTCCAGGATGCAATCCGAACAAATGGTTTACATGTCGGTGCTGATCGTTTGGATCATCAATATCTTTCGACCATTCTAACAATTGTCCATAACGTCCTACCTTATAAGGTGCGATTCTTTTTAAGACTTCTTCCCATTGTTTACGCTCCCTTTTTATCTACGTCTAAGACCTTTGACGCATCGATGGCGTTCATCAGTATTTCACGAATAACAGCATGAACAAAGGTTGTTCCTTCGTCAATTGGGCCATGTTCAGGTGAAGTTGAAGGAGCTGCTGTGTAAGTTCCGTCTGGCTTTTTCCATAGGTAATCTACTGCAAAGATGGCACTACTCTTGATAAGGTCGTAGCCTACTTCTTTTAAGAATTTCTTATCTCGTGTGTAGTCGTAGTAATCCCACACGTGAGTAGCAAGCCACGGACCAGCCATCGGGTTGAAGTTCCAAGACATATCTTCACTTTCCAATGGAGCTGTAAATCCAAAAATATTACCAGAGATAGAAGCAGTCCAACCTCTTGCACCGAAATAAGCTTGAGCTGTTTTTTCACCGGGCTTAACTAATGTACGGATAAAGTCTATCAGTGGGAGTGCACATTCAGACAAGTTTGTCGATCCCGCTGGCCAATAGTTCATCTGTATGTTGATATTATTGTGATAGTCTACACGCCATGGGCCGTCTACATTGTTATGCCAGATGCCTTGCAAGTTTGCAGGTAGATTGCCAGGTCTTGAACTAGCAATCAGTAAATAGCGGCCAAATTGGTAGTATAGCTCTTCTAAATAAAAATCTTCCTTACCATTACGATAGTTTATCAAACGCTGTGGAGTAGGGATGTCTAAAGTTCTTTGTTCACTATTTAATGTCAAAGAAACTCGGTTGAACAATGAAGCATAATCTTTATAGTGTGCTTTAAGCAAAGCATCGTAACCTTGTGCCACTGCTTTTTGCATCCATGCAGCTGTGGTTTCAGACGGATTTACACCGACGTATGTTCTTGGATTCTTATAGTCAGGATTAAAGTTGACCTTATAATCTGTATCAGCGGTAATCAAGAAGACTACTTCATTGGCACCATTGATAGTCAATTTACCATTATCATTGTTGATAGTACCTCCTTGGTTTAGAGCCTTGATGCGGACTACATACTCCATTTGGTTGTTGTCAAGATGTGCTTTAAACACTAAACCGTTCTTCCCGTCTGTTTCCATCTTGCCAGTCGATACTGGATTTGCTTCGTAACTGAATACCAAATTCTGCTTACCTGGTTGGTCTGCCTTAAAACGAACAACCATAATATTATTGGGATAGGAGATGAAATAGTTACGTTCATATCTTACTCCATCTTTCTTAAACTGTACCACAGCCAATGCTGAATCTAAAGAAAGAGCACGTTTATACTCGCTCGTTCCAACGGAACTCAACCCTGTCTCTATATAGAACTCGCCCATGGTTGTAAAGTTACCAAAGCGGAAAGGCTTTTCCTTCCAAGATTCATAAGGAACGGTACTATTAAAGTTCTTGCGTGTTAACAATGCAGCCTTCTTTTCATCGCCTTCAATAAATGCCTGTCGGATTTCTTTTAAATAATGTGCAGACTGCTTGTTAACATTCCAATATGCTTCGGCACCTGCTGACGTGTTGGGACCACCACGCCATAAAGTCTTTTCGTTAAAGGTGATGCGCTCAGCCTCTATAGAGCCCATAACATTTGCACCTAAGCTGCCATTGCCAAGGGGAAGAGATTGAGATTCCCAATCGGCATCTGGGTTTTGAGCTGTATCACCTGCTGATATTGGTTTGTTTCCGCCTTTCCACTTCTCAGGTGTATGTCCCCACCAAATAGCTTTGTTTGCTAACGTTGTGGGTCTATCAAACCAGATGGTAAGCCCTTCTTTTTATGTCAGTGGCGTTTGCAGATAATGCAAAAGCTAGCCATAATTGCTAAATGAAATATTTTTGTTCATTATCATATTTTTATGAGAGTTCTATTGATTGTTTGATTTTTTTGTAATTCCTATATGGGGATATAGTGTTATGATGTTGAGAACAAAGATACTGAAATATTTTTGTATACTAAGTGCTTTTTCCCTTTTTGAATTGTTGGTGTCAAAATATATTCCAAACTTTCTGAAACGTATATTAGCAATTTTATGATGTCAAAAAAATAGCTTGATGGCTAACTATAAAATAGTGGTGGCCTTGGATATGTATAAACGTTCTATACTGCAGTTATTTCTCTGCACTTTTTGTTTGAAATGCTACAATTTTACCTCAAAA
>BNJT01001723.1_pt1 | contig 10093 bp, 15 predicted proteins | sample 8540491 | NCBI WGS metagenome assembly BNJT01 (sample SAMD00202455, study PRJDB9452) | human saliva metagenome | host: Homo sapiens
CCATCCATTTTGGCAGTAGCTACATGCAAGTGTGGACAAGGATGTTTTTGCAGGCGGAAGGGTTGATGCGCATTCTTGTAAACTGCTCATCTTTTTCAGACGACCTCTGATATTTTTTGTTGGGTCTTGACCCAACCTACGCTTGCTAGAAACATTTACAGTTATTTGGATTTTGATTAGCTTTTTATATAGTTTGAAGGATTTAAAATCAGCAAATTATAAAAGAATTCAGATTTAAAATGAATGTATTTAAATCTCTCTCCATAACTTAATGCTCTTAGAAAAGTATAATGATATAGCTGGCTCTTCAGATAAAAACATGCATAACTTTTTTCGATTGGTAAAACTTCCAAGTCATCCATTCCTTCAAATGCTAGAGTACAAGTTTTTGTTTGGTTGGTATCTATGACGAATAGTCCAATATTCTGATATATCTAAATCATTTCCTTCTGATTCTTTCTCAAAACAATCCAGTTATGGTTATGTAATTGGTCTCTTAAATCTTCAATATGATATTTCATAGTATATTTCCTCTAGTTATACTCACATCCGGGTCGTAGGCGTAGCAGCTGGTTAAGTACGGTACCAAAAAGGTCGTCTGAATATATCGAATCTTACTTTTTTTATTTTTCTTAGGATTTAATTCTTCTTTACGTTGCTTATAAAATTGCCAATATTTTTTTGTCTTCTATGCTAAAATGGATAATACCCGGCATCATTATAAGCAATATCGAAATATTTATAAGCATCATCATATTTTTTTCAATATCATAATAAAAAAAGACCGCCTAATAGATATGTTCCTGCATTAGTTGTTCCTAAATCAGCAACACTTAAAAGCAATAATCAGCCATTCTTCAGCCTGTTCATATTTCTGATTTTTATAATATAAGTCGAATAAGGCACTCGCAACCATTGTAGTTGGATGCGCCCATTGAGTTACTGGCTTGGGTATTAGCTCAAAATGCTTGTTTTAGTAATTTTTTTCTTGTTCCAAAAAGATTTATTATAAGCTTCGCAAACTAAATCATTAATTTTTGATTCTAATTCTGGGTTAACTGCATCTAAATTCATAGCATACAACTCCCTCAATAAAGTTAAACGATATTAAATGTAAATTTTCTATGTCAATCATGACCATAATCAGATTTCGGTCTAGGTCCAATTGGTTTATCCCTATCATATCTACTTCGATTTTGTGCGTCAGATTACAGCCCTACCAGTAGGACTTACTTTTGATGGCGTTTTACCCTACTGTAGCTAACCTATTACGAGAAAGCCCTAATGGATCAATCCAACTTTGAACATTTTACAGCGAACTGATAAAGGTTATCCTCCCCGCCTAGCAACACAATCGGATCCTGGTTCACAAAACCGACTCGCGTCTGGCTCGTAATACCTGAAGAAGTTGTAATGCGCACTTCGTCTCACGGTCAGCATACTGGTTCTGTAAACGGAACGGCTGATGCGCATCCTTGTAAATCCGCTCATCCTTTTTCAGACGACCCCAGCCGGTGTAGTTGCCGAACCAAACCAGATTACCTTTCGCTATTGGTCATCTCTCCGGGATGCCGATTTGGTCGCAGTGGAAGTAGTGGATTTGTTGGCGCCTCCTCCGTCTTCGTTGATGTGGTTTAGACAGGCGAAACCACCTGCGTGCGTACCGCAGTACCCTACGTCGGGATTGGAGGTTTCTGTACGGGATACGGTTTGCTAGACCAGACCTACGCTTGTTGTTAGTTTTGCATAAATTAATGAGTAATATAAAACGTCTAAATAGTTGAAAGATTTATATTTTTAGCTTTTTGTATTTGAAAAAGGGGACCTTGTGGGGAAGGCTTGGCCTAATTACGTTTATTTTTATGAGACTGAAAATTTAGAGATTCTTACACCATCTAATTCAAATGTGAAAATAATAGAAACTCCTCCTTCTGTTTTTATCTCACACTCATGTTCCCACTCCTCCCTTGATACAAATTTCCATTTAATATCGGCCAAAAACAAATATTTTACAAACTTTTCAATAGTTAATTTCCTATTAATTTTATATTTTTTAGCAATAGTTACACCTTTTAAAATAAGGATCTATTGATAGTAAATAAATAACTTCATCCCTAAAACCAATTTCTAATCCCTTCCAAAAAATAGAAAAACCACTTTCTATATTATCGTCATCGTATAACCATTTAGATGAATGTTTGAATTGTTTCAACTTTTGAAAATTACTATATGACATACCTACAGACAAATCTTTAAATCTACCTGTTTTTAAGAATGATGTGATATCCATAATTACCTCATTAACATTTTCCTAAATTTTTCAATTTCTCTTTTAGCTATATCCTTACTTCTAGTGTACTTTTTGGGTCATTTAAATCACCTTCAAAATCAGTCAGAGTCTTTTTAAGATGATCTTTTGCTAATGACATAATTTGTGAGTTATCTTTCAGTTCAGAAATTAATTTATCAGCAGCTTTCAATTCTTTGGAAGTAGCACTTTTCATATCACCAAAACGTTTCCATATTAATTCTCCTTTATCATCTAAGGTTAAAAGGGCTTCTGTTACTTTTTTATTTCCTACAAAAATATCAGCATGAGGTCCTTTTACACTAACATCCGAAAATCTATATGGTTGCATTTTTGCAGTTGCTTTTGAAGCAAGGCCCTCAATGAGTCTACCCACGCCTTCGTATTCAGTCCAAAAAGAATATAAATTCTTCCACTTTTCCAACCCAATCGGATTCTGATTTACAAACCGACCTGCATCAGACTCGTAATACCTGAAGAAGTTGTAATGCGACTCTGTTTTCTTATTCGAGGTCGTCTAAACAGCAAAACTGTATGCGTGCGTACTGCACGTACTGCACACACCCTACGTCAGGACTGGAAGGTTTTGTCCGGCTATGGCTTGCTGGTTTTTAACTATATTTCAACAATTTTTCTTCATGTAATGCTTGAATTTGTTTCAAAATAATTTCGTTCATTTGTTTTTCTAATAAATCATTAGTAGAGTTGCAGATAATTTTAACAACAGAAGCAGAAGATAATAGTCCTAACCTCATAAAGTATTCAAGTTCAAGATCATCATCTTCAATTGATTCCTTAACATTTTCCATTCCTTCTTCAACAAAATATAGCGATAGGTGTCGTGCAAAATAATTATCTAATCCTTCTTGAGCACCTTTTTGGCTTTTATACTCGGTTACAGACTTTAGTAATTCAAAAGATTGCTTTTTCTGAGCACTAGAAATAATAGGAGACTCATTCAAAAGACCAAGTATATATTCTACATCTCCCCATATTTCAAAAATTTCTCTTCAAATTTCACTTGCAAAATAGCAGGAATAATGATTTTGAAAGGTTCATATATCTTATTGACAAACAAACTACTAATTAAGTCAGTAAGTGCTTCTCTCACTCTTGGAATTATTGAAAAGAAAAATTTTTTGAAGAATAGAAATCTTCTTTTTCTGATTTTTTTGTAACACAAAAATTCAGCAATTTTATTAAAGTCTATATTCATAGTTTTAAGGTCTCCATATATTTATAGATTATCTTGAATTTTACTCGAACACCATCAGACAAGTGCGATAATGTCGCTTTTAATAGATGAACCCGCTCCCCTCGATTATTGCTTGGGCTAATGTGGAGAATATCTGAAACATTATTTTGGGCAGTTATTATTTTTTCCATCCTTTTTAAACATTGCCATTAGTCATTCATCCCTGACCACCAAAGGCGTAAACGCAAATGATATCGAACAGTCAAGCGAAGCAATGACGTAATGGGCTTCTATGCTTTGTTATACATAATTTCCTATCTTTTTCTTAAAAATAAAAATATTTTTACCCAAAAGGGTGTTGTTAATCCCCAAATTCCTCCGAATATCAATCCTTCAAAGAGCATAAAATTCTCACTTTTGATTTGTATAGCTAATCCCAGCAATATCCCAATTAACATTTGAATTATGGATAGATATTTAATATTTTTCTTTCTAATTCTAAATGAAATAAAATAACTAGAAAGAAAGAGATGATCGGAAACACGACCAACTTAACTATCGTGTTATCTCCATAATAGGCCATCCATAACCAAAAACAAATCCATGAAATTAGAATACTTATCCAATACTTTTTAATAAATTCTTTAAATTTAATTAATATGAAAGTCCTTTGGCTATGATGTTTACAGCATATTCTTGAGTTATATTTGTTCATATAAAGTTAAATTCTTTTCTGTGCTTTTTATATATGTCTGTATAGAAATAAATTTATTATCTTTTATCTCTTTCAGATAAAACCAAGTCTTCGATACCCCCTAATATATTCAATTGATAAATCATCTAAATTTAATATTGCAAGCCCTAAATCCAACAAGGCAAAATCGTCTCAATGAAAAACTGGAATATATTTTTTTCTATTGAATACAACAAAGGCCCTCCAAACCCCTGTTCTTCTTTAATAATAACTTGACCGTTAATGGATAGACTTCAACTATGGGAGAACCTTGATTTACTTCCATCAAATCAAGATAACTGACTTCCCATTCGTCAAAAATTTTTTTCTTGAAATTCTAAAGGAGTTTCAAGAAAAATTTTTAACTTAGGTATTTTATATTTTTCTTGTCAAAGAATTGAAATCTTCTTCTAATTCTACAAGGAGTTTACCAACCTCACTATTAAATGGCCAAGAATCAATTACTATCTGAGACAATAAAAATTCTTTTTCCTTTTTGTTGAAAAATACTTTCTGAATTTAGATAATTAATCATGTCATATAGTTCATTTTTTTATAGAAATCAACTGCTGTTTATTTGTATAACTATATTCATCACAATTATTAATCATTTTATCAATTTCGACTAAAACTATATTAATCTTTTTATCAATTGCTCCTGATTCATTGTCTTATTAAACTTTCTAAGTTATTAATATATTTTTTTGTGTTTGTCCACCAAACAACCCAATCGGGTCCTGATTCACAAACTGCCCCGCCTCAGGCTCGTAATACCTGAAGAAGTTGTAGTGCAACCCTGTTTCACGGTCAGCATATTGGTTCTGCAGGCGGAAGGGTTGGTGAGCAGTTCCGGATATGTTGGTTTCACTCTTCAGTTTGCCCCAACCGTAATAATCTCCGAACCAAAACCAGATTGCCGTCCCTATCGGTCATCTCTCTTGGGATGTCGATTTGGTCGCAGTGGAAGTAGTGGGTTTGTTGGCGGTTTTCGCTGTCTTCGTTGATGTGGCTTTGATAAGAGTAACTGCCTACATTTTGTGCCATACACTCTATATCAGAACTAAAGGTTTTGTGTAGGCTACGGCTTGTTTCAATTATTAAACTGGAATCATTCTGCTAAAGCAATCATATAGATTTTTACCAATTAAATAGATATTTTGGAATTTTACTTCTTCAGGCATTTGTAAACCAAATTCATCAAAATAATCTTCTTCATCCCATTCATTTTCATGATCCCAATAGAAAATTTGCCTAATTCTTTCTCCTTGAGTACATAGACAAATCAAATCACCAAATTCATTACTTGATATTGGTAGAAAATTATCTGGTATTCTATTTTTGTATTTTTCAAGCCTTTCACTAATTTGGGAGTTTTTTTGGTAGTTTATATTTTCACCATAAAAAAAACCTAAATCACCACCACTCCATTCGATATTACCACCTACAGGAATATCGTCATCAGGATAACAATATTCAGGCAAATCACTATATGGGGTTAACTTAAATTCTTTTATAAATCCTGTCTCTCCACCAAATAATTCAAGATAATCCAAATAATCTGAAAACTCTTCTTTAGTAATATCTAAAAATTTGGACATTAATTTTCTAGATGTAGGAATCAGTGGTTCAAATGTAAACCTTTGAACTCCACCCATTTTCTCAACTAAACTCTTAATTTTCATTTTCATTACTCCTTTCAGTTATAATTTGTCAAATAATCAACATTTCTTCTTAGGTTGTTTATTACGCATAGTACATGTATGTATTCCACATATACGTTACATTAAAACTGAAAATTTCATGTAGACTAAGAATTGCTTAAATCAGGGAGGATAATAGGTTTGTAACTAAGTACTTTATCAGCTATTTCCTCGGAGCTCATGTTTGTCCAATATATATAATCTGATATATTTGGATCTGTGACCAAATTTTCTAATTTTTCAAGAAATACATCTTCATCCTCTTCTGAACCTTCAAAATTTCTTAACTGATCAATCAGTTTGATTAAATATAATCTATCCAACATAATGCTATCCTCTTCCAAAATGGTATTTCGGGTCTAGTATCTCTTTATGGAATTTTGGTGTAACAATCAGCTTATTATTGATATCATAAACACCACCACGATTAATAGGAGTTTTATGATGTATTTGATACGAACTTACTTTTACCATCATGTTGACATTTGGTCGCTTTTAGGTGCTTTCCCTGAGCCATCCTTTTTCTTATTAGCCTTCGAAAAACCCTCAACTAATTTTTGGATCTTTTGCTACTTCTTTCCAAAAAGGCGACTCGGAAATCATCAAAAACTATCAAAAGATTTACCACGTAATTTATCTGCTACAGATTTAGGAAATACACCAGCATTTCCATGTATACCCTTCAACCATTTTTCCAATTGAATTACCATTTCTGATGCAATTTCTGGTAAATTTCTGGGACTTAATCCCTAAAGGATCAAAACCAACTATTTATATTGGGTGAAAATTCATAGATTCTCCCCACCTTTCAACCCAATCGGGTCCTGATTCAAAAACCTCCTCGCATCAGGCTCATGATACCTGAAGAAGTTGTAATTCAGTCCGGTCTCTTCATCGAAGTATTGGTTTTTCAGACGACCCCAAGCGGTGTATTCGCCGTACCATATTAAATTGCCATGGATGTCGGTCATCTCTCTTGGGATGCCGATTTGGTCGCAGTGGAAGTAGTGTGTTTGTTGGCGGTTTTCGCCGTCTTTAGTTGTCCAATTGCGGACCTGTGCCAAGGGGTCGTAGGTGTAGACCCAAGTCTCTTTCGTGCCGTCTTTTTGAAGATTTCGGCTTTTAACCAGGTGGTCATGCAGATCGTAGAAGTAGTTCTGCACTTCGCCGTCGGTATACGATTATTTAGTAAAGCCAATTCCTTTGATCATTTATCAATTAAATCATTTAGATTAATTTCTTTTGGAACTTCAAGTTTAATATTATTACAAAAAAATTAAATAATAGTTTGAATAAATATTCTCTATCATTTATATTGGGAATATGTGGTGTTATTTGTATATTCTCCTTTATAAAGTTACCAAAAAGAAATTTTTTTACTATTTTTTAATATAATTGGTTTTAATAAATCTCCATTTCTATTAAATATTTCATAGAAATTTTTGTTTGATATCGTCTGGTTCTAAATATAATTCTGCATATTTGATATTGGCAAACAAACTAATATCTCCATTATCATTCACAATAATTGGCATATCCATCTTATTTTCTCAATTATTTAAAAATTTAATTTAAGTTTTTATTTCATTACAGTGGTCGTCTGAAAACAGAAAACGCGTGTGTACCGCACACACCATACGTCAGTATTGAGGTTTCATGTATGCTACGGCTTACTTTTACATATTTGATTAGGTAATTTGAACAAAAACATTACCTTCTGAACAATTTTCATTACAGAAAAATAATAAAACTCATCTCCAAAATCTTGCTGGAACATATTATCTATCTCCTGCATATATTTGAAATTGAAATGACATATTTGGTTTCTGAATAGGATCTTGTAGCCAGTATGGTACCTCATCACCAGACTCACTGATTGAAAGTTTTTGCTAGGTTCGATACAGCTTATTTTTTATTTTGAAGAACGAATATCACTTTAAAAATTACACAAGAACTTTTTATTTGGCTCTGATTTTTATCGCTCAAATCATATAAATGTTGATCATCTTCATGATCGTAAGTAATAAAAGATATTACAATACAAGTTAATATCTAGCTTTTTATTTAATAAATTTGCAGGAAGCCCCATAAAAAAACAGCATAGGGTTTCCATTATAATCTACAGGCCAACTAACTTCTTTCTCTAAAAGAGCTGGACCAAACATTCGAAAAATCAAATTTATCCGCAAATTCATCTATGATTTTTTTAATTCACCCAACATTTTTAGTAGCTCCTAAAAATTTAATACCCTAAAGAACTCAAATATCGCTGAACCTGTTTTTATCATTTGATTAACAAAAATCTTTATCATTCTGAGTTAATTCAGACTTATTACCACAGTATGCACAAACTATAAACATTATTTCCTCCTAATTTAAAACCATCGTACCACACATTCCCTGCGTCAGGATTGGAGGTTTTGTGTAGGTCATGGCTACTTACCTCTACATCGGAATTGGAAGTTTCATTTGCTACAGTTCGATTAGACCTCGATAAAACATTCATCAAGGTGATTTTTATCAAATGCAATTAATAACTTACCTTCAGGAATCCCTGTCATACCTCCTATACAAATTCCGAGATTCTTAAAAAGGATATATTTTTCCTTCGATAAATTCTGAATCAATGGCTTTAAGGTCTTCGATTGAATTTTTTTAAATATATCAATATCTCCTAATATGGGATTAGAATCTTTTTAAGCAATATCCATAAACCAATTTATCATTTTCATAAACTAATTCACAAGCATTCCTATATTCCACCTTATTATTCATAATATTATCTTCAACCATTCTCGCTGGTTTTTCCATATTTTTTCTTGTATTTCCTTAAGAGAAGTACCAAATACAAAATCACTCAATTGATTCATATGGCTTAATTAAGTAGGTCATAATTAACCCTTTCCAATATATTTACATTAATAAAATTAGGAACATTTACCAATAATTCTAGGCAATCTTGTCAGCCTGTTTCCTAGAATTAATCCCTACTGTTTAGTTTCCGAAATCATCCTCCTACATGATTTTATATACGCCTTTTATTTTTATCTTCAAAGGCAAGAGTATGATATAAAAACCCTTTCGTGCGTATATTTTTGACGAAATAAGATGAAGGTCATCTGAAAGCAGAAACTGCGTACCGCACACACCCTTCGTCGGGATTGGAGGTTTCATGTGGTCTCACGGCTTGCTTTGGGCTACTTTTACAGTTGATAATTAAATTTAGAAAAATTATGTCTAATACTCTATTTTTTAAAATAAATTCTTTTTAAATGTTCTAAAATATTATCTAACTCTTCCTTGCTTAAAATTTGCTGTCTTAGTAAATTTTGCTGTTTTTCGCATATAGGGAAAAGTGAAACTCATTATTTGAAAGAACATTTCTCCTTCAAATGAAATTTCATGTCCATTTAAAGAAACAATTAACATACTCTCTTGAAATTTTTTTCAATTACGAAATCATCCATAGTAATTACCTTTGAAATATAACAGTTGAAATCTTTTGTTTTAGGATCTATATTAGGATTGTTCTTCAAAGCGGGTAATTCTCATTTTCCCATATATTTCCTGGTCGCATATCTCTGCCAATAACGCCTGTTACAGTACCAGAAGCGCATGTTGCATACTCTGATGAAATATCTTCCCATGCTTTTAATGCTTGCATGGTAATTTTGATCCCACGTAGGCATGATAATTTTTCTAGCTTCAATTAACATTTCTGATGTAGTTCCTCCATTAGATTTGGCAATATCGGCGCAATATGTTGTCCACCAATACCATCTGTTCTACCTGACCAAAAATGCTGTGTTTGGTTCTGTTTTAACTTTGCTATTATCACAGCATTTATTCAAACCTAGAGGATCTAGCCAATCTTACCCATTAGGCGCAAAACCAATAAAGATTCTCTCCCCATCAATCCAATAGGCTCCTGGTTTACAAAACCGCCCCGCATCAGACTTATAATACCTGAAGAAGTTGTAATGCAGTCCGGTTTCTTCATCGAAGTACTGGTTTTGCAGTCGAAACGGCTGATGCCGCCTTCCTGAATGAGTCCGATTTTGTCGTAAACGTAATGGAGGACGTCGCTTCTTTGATCAGTGCTTTGAATCAGGTTGCCATGTCCATTTGGCTCCGTATTTTTCAAGTAAATCAAAGCT
>BNJT01001926.1_pt1 | contig 10071 bp, 9 predicted proteins | sample 8540491 | NCBI WGS metagenome assembly BNJT01 (sample SAMD00202455, study PRJDB9452) | human saliva metagenome | host: Homo sapiens
AGGTAAAATAGAAAAGGTTTGGCTAAAAATTTTTTTAGCTAAACCTTTTGAAAAAGTTAAGTATGTATTATAGATGCTTGTTATCTGCAAATAGCTAGAGCATTTCAAGGAAATGAACTAGAAATAACAATTAATATGATGGTTCAGAAATACCTTTTGATAATCAATAAGATCTTCGGGATGAAGTGCGTTGACTCCATCCATTTCATATTTCCGATTTAATAAACGATATTTGTTTTCACCAAATTGATGAAAAGGGAGTAGTTGAACTTGGTCGATATTTAATGAGTTAAATAGAGTAGCGAATTCTTCTGCATCCTCTAAACTATTGTTAAAAATCAGGAATAACCGGGATTCTTAAAACGATAGTTTTTATGTTGAGAAAAAAAGCATAATGAATGTTTTTTTAATAATCATTTGATTAAAAAAACCCCAGTCACTTTTTTATGTTTTTATAGAATTATAATGTTTTAGGTCTGTGTAGATAAAATCCACATATTGGATTAAATCAACAAATTTTTTTCATGATCAACAAAAGGCAGTAGTTTCAATGGCAGTGTGTATGTGATGTTCTTTAGCTGACTTTAAGATGGCTTTAGCAAATTCAAACTGAGCAAATATTTCACCCCCTGATAAAGTTAAACCTCCACCGGATTCTTCGTAAAATTCTTTATCTTTTAATACCTCTGTAATAATTTCTTCTACAGTTTTTTCTTCACCTACTAAAGTGAATTTTTCTCGTTGAGCATCTTTCATTTTTTCAGGTTTCATTCTTTGAGATTCAGGATTAGAACACCATGGACAGCGCAGAGGACATCCTTTTAAAAAAACAGTTGTACGAATACCCGGACCGTCATGAATTGAAAAGTGTTGAATATTAAAAATAATTCCTTTAGATATTTCCATAAGAGTTCCTCCTCTTTATAATTCTATCCTATCACAAAAACGAAAGAAAAACAATTACGAACGAAAGTTTAATTTGTTGTTTTTTGCTTTTTATTTTGGTAGAATAAAACGGAGGTGTAAAATGAAAAGATTGGAACAAATTATTAAATTAGTATCAGAATATGAAAAGATTGATGTTAATACATTATCGGAAAAATTAAATGTATCGAAAGTAACGATTAGAAAAGATTTAGATAAATTAGAGTCAAAAGGCTTATTACACAGAGAGCATGGATATGCTGTGTTAAATAGTGGAGATGACTTAAATGTACGCTTGTCAATTAATTATGAAATTAAGAGAAAAATTGTTCAAGAAGCAGTAAAATTGGTATCAGATAATGAAACAATAATGATAGAATCTGGTTCAACCTGTGCTTTACTTGCTGAGGAAATTTGCAAGCAAAAAAGAAATGTCACTATTGTAACAAATTCATTTTTTATAGCAAATTTTGTAAGAGGTTATGATTCATGTCGTGTTATTGTTCTTGGTGGAGAGTTTCAGAAAGATTCACAGGTTACCGTAGGACCTTTATTAAAAGAAATGATACAGACTTTTCATGTGCGTCAAGCTTTTGTTGGGACAGATGGCTACGATAAAGAGATGGGCTTTACAGGAAAAGATTTAATGCGCAGTGAGGTAGTTCAATATATTTCAGCAGCGTCGGATAAAGTCATTGTGCTAACTGACTCAAGTAAATTTGATAAAAGGGGTACAGTAAGAAGATTTGCTTTAAGTCAAGTCTATGAAGTAATAACAGACGAAAAACTTTCTAAACAAAATATAGCTACATTAGAAAATGCTGGGATAATGGTTAAGGTAGTTTCGTAAGAGGTTAAGTGTATGAATCAAGATAGGAATAAACTGCTCTCTAAAATTGCTTATCTGTATTATATTGAAAACTTAAATCAGTCACAAATAGCAGCAAAATTAGGAATTTATAGAACCTCTATTAGTAGAATGTTAACAGAAGCAAGGAATGCAGGAATTGTTAAAATTGAAATAGAGAATTTTGATACCAATATGTTTAAGTTGGAAAATTATGTAAAAGAAAAATATGGTCTGGAAAGTTTAGAGATTATTCCAAATGAATTTGATGATAATCCAACAATTTTATCTGAAAGAATTTCTCAAGTTGCAGCAAGTGTTCTTAGGAATTTAATTGATGATAATATGAAAATTGGCTTTTCTTGGGGGAAAAGTTTAAGTAATTTAGTAGATTTAATTCACAGCAAAAGTGTCCGAAATGTTCACTTCTATCCTCTAGCAGGTGGTCCTAGTCACATACACGCTAAATACCATGTGAATACACTGATTTATGAAATGTCTAGAAAATTTCATGGAGAGTGTACATTTATGAATGCAACAATTGTGCAAGAAAATAAATTGTTAGCAGATGGTATTTTGCAATCAAGATATTTTGAAGATTTGAAAAATAGTTGGAAAGATTTAGATATAGTTGTGGTTGGGATTGGTGATTTTAGTAATAAAGGAAAACATCAATGGTTAGACATGCTTACAGAGGATGACTTTAAAGAATTGACAAAAGTTAAAACTGTAGGGGAAATTTGTTGTCGATTCTTTGATTCAAAAGGTGAAGAAGTTTATGAGAATTTACAGGAAAGAACGATAGCAATCTCTTTGGAAGATTTAAAAAATATTCCTCAAAGTTTAGCTGTTGCTTATGGTGATACGAAAGTATCTGCGATTCTTTCTGTCTTGCGTGCTAATCTAGTAAATCATCTGATTACAGATAAAAATACAATTTTAAAAGTTTTAGAAGAAGATGGTGATTTTTCTTTTCGAAATATTTTATGCGAGTGAAAATGATAGACTGATATCAGTTTATCGTTTTTTTAATCAATTGCACATTTGTGCTTATATAAATAAAAATAGTTTATTTGTTGATTTTTAGATTGACAAGTTTATTATGTAGTTGTATTCTATAGTTACAAAAGAAAATTTTAAAATTTCAAATGAAAAAAGCTTTTTACATAGTGAAATGAGGAGGAATTTATGGAAATTATTGTTCCAGATCAAATTATCATGGGTTTAATTTTATATGCTGGCGATGCGAAACAACATATTTATAAAGCGTTAGATTATATAAAAAACGGTACATGTGAACGATGTGAAGAAGAAATCCAGTTAGCTGATGCAGCCTTATTAGAAGCCCATAATCTACAAACAAAATTCTTGGCACAGGAAGCGTCTGGTACAAAGACAGAAATAACAGCTCTCTTTGTTCATTCACAAGATCATCTCATGACTAGTATGACGGAGATTAATTTAATCAAAGAAATTATTAGTTTGAGAAAAGAACTTCATAAAAAATAATACTAGAGTATTATCATTGTTATTAACATAGAGGAGGAAAATATAATGGTGAAGATTGGTTTGTTTTGTGCAGCAGGCTTTTCTACTGGTATGCTTGTAAATAATATGAAAATTGCAGCGCAATCTAGTGGAGTTGAGGCAGAAATAGAGGCGTTTTCTCAGTCTAAATTAGCGGATTATGCCCCAAATCTAGATGTTGCACTGTTGGGGCCTCAAGTTGCTTATACATTAGATAAATCAAAAGAAATTTGTGATAAGTGTGATGTTCCGATAGCTGTTATTCCGATGATGGACTATGGTATGCTAGATGGGAAAAAAGTATTAGATTTGGCCCTATCTTTGATTAGTGGGTAAGAAAAGGAGATTTATTATGGCAAAGATGGATGTTCAAAAAATCATTGCACCTATGATGAAGTTTGTGAATATGCGTGGTATTATAGCTCTAAAAGATGGTATGTTAGCAATTTTGCCATTGACAGTAGTTGGTAGTTTATTCTTGATTATGGGACAATTGCCATTTGAAGGATTAAACAAGAGCATTGCTAGTGTATTTGGAGCAAATTGGACAGAGCCGTTTATGCAAGTATATTCAGGAACTTTTGCGATTATGGGTCTAATTTCTTGTTTTTCAATTGCCTATTCTTATGCTAAGAATAGCGGAGTAGAGGCTTTGCCAGCTGGGGTTCTATCTGTATCTGCATTCTTTATTTTGCTAAGATCATCTTATATCCCTAAACAAGGTGAGGCAATTGGGGATGCTATTAGTAAAGTTTGGTTGGAGGTCAAGGAATTATCGGTGCTATCATTATAGGTTTGGTAGTAGGAAGTATTTATACCTTCTTTATAAAGAGAAAAATTGTTATTAAGATGCCAGAACAAGTTCCACAAGCTATTGCGAAACAGTTTGAAGCAATGATTCCAGCATTTGTAATTTTCTTACTTTCTATGATTGTATATATTTTAGCGAGCTCATTGACTAATGGCGGAACATTCATAGAAATGATTTATTCTGCTATTCAAGTTCCATTGCAAGGTTTAACTGGATCTTTGTATGGTGCAATTGGAATTGCATTCTTTATATCATTTTTATGGTGGTTTGGTGTCCATGGGCAATCGGTAGTAAATGGAGTAGTGACAGCTCTGCTTTTATCTAATCTTGATGCTAATAAAGCTATGTTAGCCTCTGGTAATCTATCATTAGAAAATGGTGCACATATTGTTACTCAACAATTTTTAGATTCATTTTTAATTCTATCTGGTTCAGGGATTACGTTTGGACTTGTAGTTGCGATGCTTTTTGCATCAAAATCTAAACAGTACCAAGCGTTAGGGAAAGTAGCAGCTTTTCCAGCAATATTTAACGTAAATGAGCCAGTTGTATTTGGATTTCCGATTGTCATGAATCCAGTTATGTTTGTACCTTTCATTCTTGTTCCTGTACTTGCAGCTGTTATAGTATATGGAGCTATTGCAACAGGTTTCATGCAGCCATTTTCAGGAGTTACATTACCTTGGAGCACCCCAGCTATTATATCAGGATTTATGGTTGGTGGATGGCAAGGAGTTATTACTCAGCTGGTGATATTAGCGATGTCTACATTAGTTTATTTCCCATTCTTTAAAGTACAGGATCGTTTAGCTTGTCAGAATGAAGCATGATAATTCTAAAAAAACATTTGTGTATTATCATTAAACACACACATTTGTGCTAAATTAGAGAGTTAAAGTTTTTCTAGTTAAAAGCTTGAAATTTTCTAAAAAACCAGGTATTATATTTTCGAAAGAAACAAAAATATTTTCGAAAGAAAGGTGCTTATTATGGTAAATAAAGAAGTAGCAAGAACGACAATCAAGACAGAATATTTTGGTAGCCTTACTGAAAGGATGAACAAATATCGAGAAGATGTTTTAAATAAAAAACCTTATATTGATGCTGAGAGAGCGGTTCTAGCAACACGCGCTTATGATCGATATAAGGAACAACCTAATGTCCTAAAACGCGCCTATATGCTGAAAGAAATTTTGGAAAATATGACTATCTATATCGAAGAAGAATCTATGATTGCGGGAAATCAAGCTTCTTCCAATAAAGATGCTCCTATTTTTCCAGAATATACGCTAGAATTTGTTCTCAATGAGTTGGATCTTTTTGAAAAGCGTGATGGAGATGTTTTCTATATTACTGAAGAAACAAAAGAACAACTTAGAAGTATTGCTCCGTTTTGGGAAAATAATAATTTACGTGCTAGAGCTGGTGCCTTGTTACCTGAAGAAGTGTCTGTTTATATGGAAACAGGATTCTTCGGTATGGAAGGTAAGATGAATTCTGGAGATGCTCACTTAGCAGTTAACTATCAGAAACTGTTGCAATTTGGTTTAAGAGGTTTTGAAGAGCGAGCTCGCAAAGCGAAAGCAGCTCTAGATTTAACAGATCCAGCAAGTATTGATAAATATCATTTTTACGACTCTATATTTATCGTAATCGATGCTATTAAAGTATATGCAAATCGCTTTGTTGCTCTTGCTACAAATTTAGCCGAAAATGCAAATCCTAAACGTAAGAAAGAATTACTTGAGATTGCAGATATTTGCTCTAGAGTCCCATATGAACCGGCAACTACTTTTGCAGAAGCTATTCAATCAGTTTGGTTTATTCAATGTATTTTACAAATTGAATCTAATGGCCACTCTCTTTCATATGGTCGTTTTGATCAATATATGTATCCATATATGAAGGCTGATTTAGAAAGTGGTAAAGAAACAGAAGATAGCATTGTTGAACGTCTGACAAATCTTTGGATTAAGACAATTACAATTAATAAGGTTCGCAGTCAAGCACATACATTTTCTTCAGCAGGAAGTCCTTTATATCAAAATGTTACAATTGGTGGACAGACTCGAGATAAGAAGGATGCTGTTAACCCATTATCTTATTTGGTATTAAAATCAGTTGCACAAACCCATCTACCGCAACCTAATCTAACTGTACGTTACCATGCAGGTTTAGATGCTCGTTTCATGAATGAGTGTATTGAAGTGATGAAACTTGGTTTTGGTATGCCTGCATTTAATAATGATGAGATTATTATTCCTTCTTTTATTGCAAAAGGAGTATTGGAAGATGATGCTTATGATTACAGTGCCATTGGATGTGTTGAAACGGCAGTTCCAGGGAAATGGGGCTATCGTTGCACAGGTATGAGTTATATGAACTTCCCTAAGGTTCTACTTATCACGATGAATGATGGAATTGATCCGGCTTCGGGTAAACGGTTTGCACCAAGCTTTGGGCATTTTAAGGATATGAAGAACTTTTCTGAATTAGAAAATGCTTGGGATAAAACACTAAGATATTTGACACGAATGAGTGTTATTGTTGAAAATTCTATTGATTTATCATTGGAACGAGAAGTTCCTGATATTCTATGTTCAGCATTGACTGATGATTGTATTGGTCGTGGAAAACACCTTAAAGAAGGTGGAGCAGTATATGATTATATATCAGGTTTGCAAGTTGGAATTGCAAATTTGTCGGATTCATTAGCTGCAATTAAAAAGTTGGTATTTGAGGAAGAACGTATAAGCCCAAGTCAGCTTTGGCATGCACTGGAAACAGATTATGCCGGAGAAGAAGGTAAGGTCATTCAAGAAATGTTGATTCATGATGCACCTAAGTACGGTAATGATGATGATTATGCTGACAAATTGGTTACTGCTGCTTATGACATTTATGTTGATGAAATTGCTAAATATCCTAATACACGTTATGGAAGAGGTCCTATTGGAGGAATTCGTTATTCAGGAACATCTTCTATCTCAGCCAACGTAGGACAGGGACGTGGAACATTAGCAACGCCAGATGGACGCAACGCGGGTACACCGTTAGCAGAGGGTTGTTCACCATCACATAATATGGATCAACACGGCCCTACATCTGTTTAAAATCTGTTTCAAAATTACCAACAGATGAAATCGTAGGTGGGGTTCTCTTAAATCAGAAAGTAAATCCTCAAACGTTAGCCAAAGAAGAAGATAAATTAAAACTAATTGCTTTGTTACGAACATTCTTTAATCGTTTACATGGGTACCATATTCAATACAATGTTGTTTCCAGAGAGACGTTGATTGACGCTCAGAAACATCCTGAAAAACACAGAGATTTAATTGTTCGTGTTGCAGGATACTCTGCATTCTTCAATGTTCTTTCTAAGGCAACCCAAGATGATATTATAGGACGTACTGAGCATACATTGTAAAATAAAGAGGTTCTTTTTATGGAATTTATGCTTGACACATTAAATTTAGATGAGATTAAAAAATGGTCTGAAATTTTACCGCTAGCTGGGGTAACTTCAAATCCCACTATTGCAAAAAGAGAGGGTTCTATTAATTTTTTTGAACGAATCAAAGATGTGAGAGAATTGATTGGCTCTGCACCCTCTATTCATGTTCAGGTGATTTCTCAAGATTTTGAAGGCATCTTAAAGGATGCTCATGAAATTCGTAGACAAGCAGGAGATGATATATTTATCAAAGTACCTGTTACTCTTGCTGGATTACGTGCAATAAAGGTGCTAAAAAAAGAGGGCTACCATATCACTGCAACAGCTATTTATACAGTTATTCAGGGATTATTAGCTATCGAAGCAGGAGCGGATTACCTAGCTCCATATTATAATAGAATGGAAAATCTGAACATTGATTCGAATTCTGTCATTCGTCAATTAGCTCTTGCTATTGATAGACAGAACTCTCCTAGTAAGATTTTAGCTGCATCCTTTAAAAATGTAGCACAAGTAAATAATGCTTTAGCTGCAGGTGCGCATGCTGTTACAGCAGGAGCAGATGTTTTTGAATCAGCTTTCGCCATGCCATCTATCCAAAAGGCGGTTGATGATTTTTCTGACGATTGGTTTGTTATTCAAAATGGTCGTTCCATTTAGATAGAGAGGAAATACATATGAGAATTTTTGCTAGCCCTTCTAGATATATTCAAGGGGAAAATGCCTTGTTCGAAAATGCCAAATCAATATTGGATTTGGGGAATCGTCCTATTCTATTATGCGATCAGTTGGTTTATGATATTGTTGGAAAACGATTTGAAGATTACCTACATAGGTATGGTTTCCATATTGTTCTAGCCAAGTTTAATGGTGAAGCTTCTGACAATGAAATCAATCGAGTTGTTGCCTTGGCTGAGAAAGAAAATTGTGATAGTATTATCGGGCTTGGTGGTGGAAAGACGATTGATAGTGCAAAAGCTATTGCAGATTTGATTGAAAAGCCTGTTATTATTGCTCCAACAATTGCATCGACAGACGCACCTGTATCTGCTTTATCTGTTATTTATACAGATGAAGGTGCATTTGATCATTATCTATTTTATTCTAAAAATCCAGATTTAGTTTTGGTTGATACAAAAGTTATTTCACAAGCTCCTAAGCGTTTATTAGCGTCTGGTATTGCAGATGGTTTAGCAACTTGGGTTGAGGCGCGTGCGGTTATGCAGGCAAATGGAAAAACTATGTTAGGACAACAACAAACGTTGGCTGGAGTTGCAATTGCGAAAAAATGTGAAGAAACGCTGTTCGCAGATAGTTTACAGGCCATGGCGGCTTGTGAAGCTAAAGTTGTGACACCAGCATTAGAAAATATTGTTGAAGCTAATACTCTATTGAGTGGTCTAGGTTTTGAAAGTGGAGGATTGGCTGCGGCGCATGCAATTCATAATGGTTTTACTGCATTGACAGGTGACATTCATCATTTAACACATGGTGAAAAAGTAGCTTATGGAACTTTGGTACAACTATTATTGGAAAATAGACCTAAAGAAGAACTAGATAAGTATATTGAGTTTTACAAAAAAATTGGTATGCCAACAACTCTAAAAGAAATGCATTTAGATCAAGTTGGATATGATGATTTAATAAAAGTTGGTAAACAAGCAACTATGGAGGGTGAGACAATCCATCAGATGCCGTTTAAGATTTCGCCTTCAGATGTTGCTCAAGCTATCATCGCTGTAGACGCCTATGTAAATTCAAAATAAACAATAAGGACTACTGTTTTCCAAATGGTAGTCTTTTATTGATCCTCGTATTGAATCCGACGTTCTTCATAAATCAAAAAGCGACATGGGTTGTCGGCTATTTATTATAAATACATTAATTAGCATTCCAGTTGTATCTTCGGTCTAAAATTAGTATTTTGTGTTATAAGAGATCAGCTTCTTGTTTTGCTTTTTGATTTCCCGCATAACAATAAGATAAAAAAGTGGGTGATAGAGCAATTCAGAGCCATCAAAATTAATGAAATACAGTATACAGTTTTTTATTTTAACACATTTCAAATTCTCTCAAAAATGGTATAATAGTAACATCACAAAATTGGAGAGAGACCATGAGTTTTTACAATCATAAAGAAATTGAGCCTAAGTGGCAGGGCTACTGGGCAGAACATCATACATTTAAGACAGGAACAGACGCATCAAAACCGAAGTTTTATGCTCTCGATATGTTCCCATATCCATCAGGAGCTGGATTGCACGTAGGACACCCAGAAGGTTATACAGCGACAGATATCCTCAGCCGTTACAAACGTGCGCAAGGCTACAATGTCCTTCACCCAATGGGTTGGGATGCTTTTGGTTTGCCTGCAGAGCAATACGCTATGGATACTGGTAATGACCCCGCAGAATTCACAGCGGAAAATATTGCCAACTTCAAACGTCAAATCAATGCGCTTGGATTTTCTTATGACTGGGATCGTGAAGTTAACACGACAGATCCAAA
>BNJT01002234.1_pt1 | contig 10026 bp, 9 predicted proteins | sample 8540491 | NCBI WGS metagenome assembly BNJT01 (sample SAMD00202455, study PRJDB9452) | human saliva metagenome | host: Homo sapiens
TCTATTCTTAATTCCTTTATTTATCTGGCATATATGGATTTTAAACCTTAATTTCTGCAATAAGATTTTTTTGATAAAATGGAGTTATTTTTACTATTTTTGTAAAAAGGGTAGCCCACCTGTAGCCCTCCTTTTTCACAGCATAAAAATCCATTAAAATCAATAGTTACAGAGAATTTGCATTTTAAGTTTTTTTAGTTAGGTAGCCCACACTTTTTAATAAACATAAATTCTATATATTAATTTCATAGAAATCATTAACAAAAAAAGACTATTGCTAATTACAATAATCCTTTTTTATGATGACTTATTTGACTATTTTTTTCAACTGGTTCTTTTTTTATAACTGTTACTTTACTATGGTTGCTTAATCTTTCCATGTTACTCTTTAAAGTTTTAAAAATCGTTTTTTGATATAATATCTTCGTGTTGTATCTATTTTTGTATGTCCCATTATATCTAAAATTATACTATCATTTATATCATTTTTTTCTCATTAATGTTGCTAATGTTTTTTTCTTGTATCATGTGGTCTATGTTTCATATTTAATTTATCCATAACTTTATAAAACTGTTCTCTGAGGTAATTTTTTTCTTATAGGCATTCCTATTCGATTTTTCATTTAAAAATTTTCCATTCTTTATTGTCTACTAGATAGTTTGTTTTACTGGTCATATACCTTTTTTGAACCAGTTCATATATTTCTTCTCTAATAGGAACTATTCTATTTTTTCCTTTCTTTGTTTTGTTTCCTCCTTTTATTAGACCGTTTTCTAAATCTACATTTTCTTTTTATGCTTACTATTTCTCCTATTCTATAACCTGTATAAATCATTATAAGTATAACATCTATCCAATTGTTGACTTCTACATACTTCCATAATTTCTCTATTTCTTCATCAGTAAATATACTTTCCTATTCTTTCATCATTTCTTTTTATATTTTTTTATACTTTTTGCTTTATTAAATCTGACATATTCCATTCTCATTGCAAATTCATACAGTTGTACTAGAAAAGAATTTTTGTTTTTATTTTTTTGTTCCATCAGAAGCATTCAGATTGTTGATAAAAATTTTTGTAGTTGCAGTACTTTAAGATTCTTAAATTTTTTTCTTTATGTAATGGTCTGCATCTCTTAAAGTCATATTTGTAACCATTTAAAGTATCTTCTGCTACCTGAATCACTGGTTCTGTTTTTTTCTATATAAAATTGTTTCAAACAGTTCCTCCAAAGTCATAGTTTCAATATCCAAATCCCATGGATTAGTATAATATTCTTCAAGCATTCTTTCAGCTTCTTTCTTTGATTTTTATATTGTTTTTTTAAAGTTATTCTTTTTCTCTTTCCATCAACTATATCGTAAACTCTGATACGGTAATTTCCATTTTTTAGTTTGTTCTATTCCTCCATGACCATTTTTGTCTTTTTAATCATATTATCTCTTCCTTTCTTTTTTTAGAAAATTTCATTTATTTTTTTGAAAGAGTATGATAAAATAAAAGCTCTCATGAGTGATTTTTATAAGTAATATTCTTATAAAATTGCTCCTTTTATTTTTTTATCAATACTCATTCTGCTAATTCTCCTTTCAATTACTTTTAACTGAAAAAAATATTCATAATTTCCTCACTGCTCAAATCTAATAATTCTATTATTTTTTTCATTTCAAACAGGTTAAAAAGGTTTATGCTGATTCATTTTATAACTCATAGAAGTATTTCCTATTCCAATTTTTTTAGCTAATTGTTCTGCAGTATAACCTTTTTCTATAATTTTTTTCCCTTTAACTTTCTAAGATTCATCATAATTTTCTCCTTTTTACTCAACTTGCTATTTTTTTAATATTTTCTAATGTGCTTTATTTTTATTACACATTCTTTAAAAATTTTTTTAATTAATAAAGGTTGCAAATTTATATTTTTTGTACTTCCTTTTTAATCTGTATTTCCATAAAGGACATTTATTATACGGGCAGTTCTTTGTTTTTCAGCATTTTTCTTCATAACACTCAAAAACAATATTGATTTATGGCTTTTTTTCAACTTTCTGCTCATAATTTCTCTCCTTTTTAAGGTTAATTCTTCTTTCTATCTGTTACACTGGAGGGGTAAAGTCTGACTCTAACCTATTCAACTCTTTTTTTAGTTACTCCAAATGTATAAGCGTTTTTCGTTTTTATACTTTTCAGATACGTTGCCAATATCTTCCTGTCTTCATTGAAAAATTTACTTAATCTTTTTTTCAGAAGTAGTAAGGTAAGACACACATTTATTTATTTTTCTCTTCTGTACCTAATTTTTTTAAGTAAGTATTAGCCTTAAATCCTTTCAATTCACTCCATCTGTTTTCTATCAATTTCTTCAGCTCTCTTATCTTAAAAATACTTATATATTCCTTTTTATTGTAAAAAAAGAATAATATGTAAATGAGGAAGAAAACTATTTCTTTCAGGAATATAAGCTATTTCTATTACCTTTTAAATATCCTGTTATTACTTTTTAATTTTTGGATATTTAATCAGCTTATTGAACTTCCTGTTATTTTCTTCTATTTCCTTTTTTAATTCTTCATGATTAATTTCAGTATTTTCTTACCGTTTAAAGTTAATGAAAAATAGAAGACATTTATTATTTATATTCTGAAGCTTTCCCTACTATTTCAAAAATATTTATTTGCCTTGTATTTTTGTATTACATATAGGGCAACAGTTATTTTTTTACATCTTGCTCTTTTTTTCAAACTTTATATTTCTATCAATACTATATTGATAATTTTTCATAACATTTTTTTCAATAGAATTATAGGGCTGATTCAGAGACTGTATTTTTGAAATACTTTATCTCTGTACCATTTAATAGCTGTCTGATATTGTCTCGTTGTCTCTTCGTATTCTTCGATATTTATCACTCCTTTCCATATTTCTACCTTTTATTTCAGAAATAAATTATATTATTCTATAGATATAATTCTTTCTTCAATTTTTTGCTTTGTACAATACTAATTAATAATAGTATGTTTTATTCAAAAATATACTATTTAATTTTATTCTTTTGAATACATAATAGTTATACCATTAAAAAAATTGTAAATGTCAATATGTTTTTTTGAATATTTTTTAAAAATAACATCTAAATGAATAAAAACGTTGTATTTTTGCTACTTATTATATAATAAGCATATAAACAAAAAGTGAGGTAAAATAATGGATGAAAATATTAAAGATATTAATAATAAAAATTTTAGGTAGCAAAAATACGTGAATATAGAAAAACAAATTAAGTTTAGAAGAACTTGCTAAAAATAGGTATTACTAAATTAAGTGTCCAAAAATATGAAGTTGGGGATAGAACAATACCATTTAATATTTTAGTAAATTTTTTAAAGAATTAGAAATTCCTATAAATGAACTAGAATATTTTTAAAAAGAGAAGAAATCAGAAATAAAAAGAAATTTTTAAAAAGATTTATCAAAAAGAAGATAAAAAAAGCTTTACTGATATAGTATATTTTTATTGAATATTTAGAAAAATTTAGGATTTTTCATTTTCTGTGGTTGATTCTTTTTAAATTAGGACACAATTTAGTATATGGAGATATGAGGGATGCTCTTAGAAATCCTAAAATAGTAATTATAAAGCATCTCAGTAAAAATAGTTCTTATAGTATAGGAATTAGAGATTTTATATTATTTATAAGTTTTTATTCAGTAAATAATTTAAGCAGTTTTATTAATTATTTTGAGACTCTTCATTTAGACAGAAATGATACGATATATAATGATATGGAAATAGAAAGAATGGAAGAGATTTTTTTCAAAGATTCCATTGAAATCGGATTATAATTATAATAAAATTCTTGAAAGGCTTGGTGTGGGAGAAAAATGCTTCAAATGGGAAAATAGAGAACCTGTTTCAAAGAAAGAAACTAAAAAAATAATTGTTTATAACTTACAATATAAAAACAGGAAATGTTTTTCTAGATTCATTTCCTGTTTTGTGTAGTTCAAATTTTAATAAATAAAAGATATTTTTTTGTTTTTTTATTAAAACGAAGGAGTGATAAATTCTTCTTCAGAAACAGTTGTGACTCCCAATGTACTTCCATAAACTGCTATCAAATCTTTATCTATAATTTTAGCAAAGGCTATTTTCAATATTTCTTGAAGTTATAGGTAAAATATATCCTGCAGGTAAATCTTTTTAAGGCTGTTCCTCTTGATTGTAAGTCTATATTTAATATTTTACTACTGGAATTATATTTTTGCATATGAAATATATCCAACTGGAACAAAGAATAAATTTTTACTCGTATCATGATTAATATTTATATCGTTATCTTCAAATATAACAGTGACATTTCTTACAACATTATTATTTACTCTACATAAAGAAGCTTTAAAAAGTTGTTGTATATTTAGAATTATTTTTTTGTAACTTCTCTTACTCCTAAAACAATAAGCATTAATTTGAGAGTCATAGTTATCATTGTTTATATTAAATGAACCTGTAGCTGTCGAACTAATTTCTCCATTATAACCGTGATTATTCAAAAATTTTATTATCTCATCATTATAAAACTGTTTTGCTTCATATTGTGAATTTTTTTATTATTCCAATAAGTACCTTTATAATAACAGCCAAGTCCTGTTTCTAAATCATTATCATTTCCATAAATTACATCAAATACTTGTCTAATTTGTGCTATTTTTTTGTAAATATTCTCTGTAAGCATCATCTACTTGAATATAGGTTACTTCTTCAAAAGGTTTAGTTGTACCTGGCATTATTCCATTATCCACCTTAACAATTTCATTTACTGTTTCACAATATTCTTTTTGTAAGTTTTCATAAGAAACTAGATTATTAATTAAATTTTCAGCATATCTAAGATTTCTTGGAGTAAAGGTTGAACTTTCTCCATTAGACTTTCTGTATTTATATCCGTTTTTTAATCTCAAAATCTTGATTTGTATTTTTTTATTTTTATTTTCTTTTTGTACTAAAGATTTTTATTTTTTAATAATTCCTCATTTTTTTGTCATATTCTTTTTTGAAATTTACCCATTCTATTAGATTTAATAAAAATTAATCCAATTATTGCATAAAAATTATATTCTTTTTCAATTTTTCTTTTTCTTAGAATTATTTAAATTTTGTAATAACATAAAAATATTCCTTTTCTATAATTTTAATCTAAATATTTGTTAAAAAGTATTTTTTTAACTCATTTTTTTCTTTTTCAGGGTCGTTTATACTGTCAATTGCCTTTTTTTAATTCTTCCCGTAATGCAGGATCATTTGATAAAATTTTCTTCCATATTTTTTTGTACATTTGATACAAAGCTAATTTTTTTCAATTTCTTCATCAGTAAGCTGTATTCCTTCCCTTTGTGCTTGTTCTTTAATTTGTAATTTTACTTCATTTTTTATATCGCTAATTGTTCCAGTTTCTTCTGATGTACTAACCTCACTTGTATTATTAGTTTTTTTGCTGTAACTGTTTTTTTGTTCTACATTATTATTTTTTATTTTTCAGATAATTTTTTTCATAATGTATTTGTTCAATTTCTTTTTCTTTTTAAAGAGATAGAATGAATGGTATAAACTTTTGTAACGATACTCATTAAAAATAAGAAGAATTAATATAATTTTTGAATTTTATTTAAGTTAGAAAACCATTTTTTATATTGGAAATTAAAAAGAATATCTAGTTCAATATATTTATTTTCTATTTTTTAGATTTTTCTTTTGAACAGTCATTTTTCTAATATCTTTTTTCAATTTCAATTTTTTTCCTATAATAACATTTCCTAGAAGATACTTATCATCATATATCCCTTCTATTATTCCATTTACAGTTATTTTTATTACCTAGTTGATATTCTTTTATTTTTTTCTTTTTTCTTCTGGTTTATTAATATAAAATATAACGTTGCTTTCCTTTGAGTTATCTATTGCTAAAATTGACTCTAATATATAAATTTTTCTTCTTTAATATTAGTCAATACTGCCTCTATTCTAATAGCCTTATCTAAAAGTATTTCTTTTTTGCTTTTTTAATATATTTTTCTTTCAATGATATTAATTCTGATAAATCTATTTCTTCATAATAAATTTTTATTTTTCTATTTTTTTATTATATAATTTAATTTATTATAAATAATATCTATATTTTTTTATTAAGATTTAATATACCTTTATCTTGACGCAATTCAATGTAAAATAACTTATTTTGTATTATTATCTTGATACTTTAAAAAGTAATTTTTTTATATTTAATTTTATTATAATCTATGTCTGAATCTACTTTCATTGACTTAATATTTTTTTATTTCATATACAAAGTGTGATTTTTCTGTTTCAATAATTAAAGTTTTATCTGTTATTTCTATTTTTTTATTTTTTCTCATTAATTTTTTTCATAATCACTACCCTGAATTGTAAAATATCCTATTCTAAATATATTATTTTCAATTTCTTTTTTCTCACTTAAAAACTTATAATTTCCTGTGCTATCATTATTATACCCTACACAACATCCTAAAATGACAATAGGAATACCAAATAAAGTTATAATTGGACTAAATATTACTGTGACTATTATAATTAATATTATGCCTATAAGACCATACATAATTTTTCCTCCCTAATTTTTTTGATATTTATTGTAACGACTTGAGTTAGATAAATTTAATAGTATAATATCAGTTACTACATTAAATCATAATAATTTTTTTATTCACACTTTCTCCTTTTTACCAAACAGCAATGGACTAATCAAAAAAATACTAATAAATTCTTCATCAGTCAAATTATATTCTTTTCTGATAAATTTAATTTCATCAATATTAAAAATCACTCCTTCCATTCATTTTCCTTGAAAAAGCAGAAGGGTAATATTTAGCTTATCAGCAAGTTTTTTTGTTATTATCTCCATACAAACTCATTTTTTTGATTTCAAAAGATTTATTTTTCATTTCCTGTGACTCCTTTTTGCTTTTTTTGGTAAAAAAATTATACCATAAATATTATTTTTTTGTCAATTGAATTTCAATTAAATTGATAAAATATCAATTTTTATGGTAAAAATTTATCAACTTTAAAGGAGAAATATTATGGAAAATTCAGGTAAGAGATTAAAAAGGCTAAGAGAAAATTTTTAAGTATTCACTGGAAGAAGTAGCAGAAAAAAATAGATTCATCTGCTGGAACTATCTCAAGATACGAAAATAATGAAAGAAAAAAATAAACAGTGATAGTCTATTAAAGCTATCCCGTTTATTTAATGTGACTCCTGAGTATATACTTTATGGGACTCTTGAAAATGAATTTGTTGATAAAGAGATATTTATAAATCAAATTATTTCGTTTTTTTAGTGATGAAAAAAATAACGATTAAGGAAAAAGAAGAAATATTCTATAAAATACAGGATATATTTTTTTAAAGAAAAATTTAAATGATAAAAAAATTTTTTTATATTTTTTGTACCTAGTTAAGTAAAATAGGGAAATAGTGGCATATTTATAGGGATGACTTTAATATTAACAGGGCCTATTTTACAAAAGTAAGGCCCGGTGTTGAATCAATACAATTCAAGAGGCTCTGTACTGTCATATTAGCCCCATATTGAACGATTTTTTTGACATCTTTGATATTTTTCCTTGTCAAAAATAAAAAGAAGCTCTTAAAATGGCTTTCCTGAGAAGAAATAGCTTTTTAAAAAAATAGATTTGCATAAAAATATAATAATTTGATATAATTGAATTACCTTTAAGGTAGACCCTGAAAGGGTAAACTGAAATATAGTTAAATAAATTGGGATAAAAAAAGGCTGGATTATTTCAGTCTTTTTTTGTTATAATTCTTAGGTTACCCAATAACCCTAAAACTATATTTCAGGAGGTACTGCTATGTTTAAAGTAATAGTTGTACTGATTTTTTTATTTTTAATCAGTTACAATTTGTTTTAATCATCAGGCCTCATACCCTTAGGGGTATCATATGAACTTTGATTACATTTTTTTCTACTGAAAGCCTTTCTTACTAGCTGTTATAAAATTATGATAATATTATTTAATTTATTAGAAATTTATATATGTAGCCCTCCTGTAGCCCTCTTATTATTCTAGAATAGTTGTATTTATTGATTCTATATCTTAAAAAGTACTTTCTTCTTCATAAACTTCCTTTTAAGAAACGGGTATCTTCAGCCCGTTTCTTTTTTTATTCCTTACTATTTTTCATACCGTATTTCTGTTTCCTGAATAATTGAAATATTTATATACCTATGTATCAACTGAAAAATGAGATCAGTCAAATTTTTCCACTCAGTTTTTAGAAGTCATTACTTTTAGCTTATTGGTTACTTTTTCTTTGAATAACCAATACAAAAACAACTGACGGAACTTTCTGCTGGTATCATTAGTAATGAGGTCATTAACTTATTGGTCTCACATTTTAGTGAAAACCAAAGTATAATAATAACCCCAGCAAAAATGTGCTCGGCTAAAAATAGATTTGCATAAAATACAATATTTTGATATAATGAGATTACCTTAAGGTAGACCCTCAAAAGGGGAACTTTGATAATAAGATAAATAAAAACGTTGGCAAAATTAGACTGGAATTTTTCCAGTCTTTTTGTTATAATGATTCTGCGAGTGTCAACGACTCGTATCTTATTGTCAAAGGAGGTACTGCTATGCTTAAAGTAATAGTTGTACTGATTTTTTTATTTTAATCAGCTACAATTTATTTTAATCATTCAGACCTCAACCCTTAGGGGTATCAATAGGCTTTTATCGAGCCTATTTTTTTAGTTTATTAATATTACTAGTCCAACTATTATTTTCTGTCCAGATGTTTAATGTCCATCAGTACGACAAATAAAAAAAGAGCGGCCATTAAACTGCTCCTGAATTATTATCTTGTTTTTATTATGTATAATAAACGCAGCAGGTGTTCCTGTCCCTACATCTCCTTATACAAACTCGTATTGGCGATAGATGAACAAACTCTCTATCCTTATGTTTATATAAGTATGATACCCCATTTTTGTCTAGAATGTACTTATCATGATTTATTTTCCTTTCTTAATTTTTATTGTGTCAATTAAAAAAACACCAATTTTCAGTTTCCTTTAAGCTAATTCTTGTAAAATATACTCATATAAATTATATTGAATATTTGGAGGATAAAAATGAAGAGAAAAATTAAAAACTGAACAGAATAATTTTTAGGCGGTATTCTGTTAGGAAGTTTAAGTATATTTGGTGTGCCATTGATGATAATACATAAGGTTTGTCCAATTGGGGGAGAAGAATTTAAAGATTCATACGTTCCTCAATGTCCGACAAATAAATTTGTAATGTTTAAGAATGAATTTACTGAAGAGGAACTTAAAAATATGAAAAAAATTATTAACAGTGAAGAATATCGTGAAATACCTAGAAATTCAAATAAATATTACTATCTGGCAAGATTTTTATGAAATGCTGGGAGGAATTTTCGGATAAAGAAATAGGGAAAAACATATTTTTAATTCCTATCATTATTATTCAGAAAATAAAGAGACAAAAAGGGAAGCATTGCAGAAGGGATAAGCTATCTGGAAAAAGCTGAAAAAAAGACTATGAGGTAATGTGGAAGTTGGCAAATTTATATTCTGAAGCAGGGAATATGATAAAATGAATAAGTTGCTCGAAAAAAACATCAGAAAAAGGATTTTGGAAAGACAGCAGAATTTTTATTATAATCTTGCAAATCTTGAACTTTATGACGGAAGATATACTATTTTTTGAAAAAGAAATAAAAGATGAAAAATGTAAAGAAAAATGATTGTAACTAAAAGCACTTGAATTTTTTTACAGAAGGAAATAAAAGAAGACAGAAAAATGGGAAAAGGAAATTGAGAAACAGCAGTTGTCATGGTCAGGCAAAAACTATATCGTGAACTGGATAAAAGCAATGAAATAGATCTTCTTTTTGCTAAAGCCGATAAAAAAATTCTGGAAATCAATAAG
>BNJT01001142.1_pt1 | contig 10007 bp, 11 predicted proteins | sample 8540491 | NCBI WGS metagenome assembly BNJT01 (sample SAMD00202455, study PRJDB9452) | human saliva metagenome | host: Homo sapiens
TGTTCTATCACAGTGAAAGGGAAGGGGGATAGCAAGACATTAAATTGCCTTGGAGAGTGAGATTGTTAGGTAAGATAAATTAATGAAAACATGATGCAATTTATCGAAATCCTATCTAATAGCTAGGGACAAGTTTGAAAATTGATCTATTTAAATGATAGCAATTAATCATTAGCTTTACTCAGGTCAAAAACTCTCAGATTAAAATTAAAAAAAGATTAGAATTTAATGTTGACTCGACTTAATTTAAATGATAAATTAGTGGCATAAAACTTTACAACTACCTATTTCTCTTTTGGGATTGATGGAGATGATGTAGTGACTAGCTTGATTAATTCTTATCTAAGAAGTTACTTGGACTTACTCCAGTCAAAGCGCTCGATTTCAGTTATGGTTGCCAATATAGAATCCGCTAAAGGAGGTTGAAACCTATGTTTAGGTTGGTACTGTCTAATATCGCCAAGTCAAAATTACTCCTCTTATTAGTATGTAGGCTTTATCTCAGTGGCTTTAATGTCTTATTCTCATACTTAACGCAGTTAGGACTGGGAACTATAGAGAAGGGCGCTCTGGGGACATTGTTTCAGGTCGCCGCTTATATGATAGGTGGGGCCTTGCTTTATATCTTCTTCAATTACGTCTATAGCCTTAATCTGGCTAAGGTCTTTCAGGAAACAAGTCAATTCATTGTTCAGAAGCTAGTCCAATCCTTTATCAATAAGCGAGATAGTCAAGAACAAACAACAGAGGGAGAGGCGGTTAATTTAATTCATACAGATGCTACCAATATCTCGCTCTTTCTATCGAGTGGCTTGCTTCCTCTTTTGGATACCAGTCTATCCCTGCTTGTTGGCGTCGTCTATGTCATGTCGATGAACCAAGTTATTGGCTCTGTCTTCATATTTGGAGGTTTGCTTATCGGCTTAGGTAACTATCTGCTCACATCGAAAATGGAGATGGCCTACGAGGACTATATGGTTGCGGCTGACCAAAACTACAATTTTTATGAGCAAGTCTTCCGAATTATGCCGATTGTTAAAATTTTTAAGATTAGTGATTGGTTATACCGGAAGCAAGTTAAGTTCTTTTCTAGACGTGAAAAGCACTTTAATCAATACAATGGCTACTATGCCAATAGTCTAAGTTTAACAGAAGGTGGCGTGATTACCTTTGAGATTATTTCATTAGCGGTTGGATTATATCTAGTAATTGCTGGACAGTTAGAAATGGCAGTCTTATTGGGTATCTGGAATGCCGGACTAGGATCAATCATCTATCCTTTGTCAGACTTACCTTCCTTATGGAACTATTTTGTCCAATACAGATCCTCTGCTAAGCGTGTATCAACAAAATGGTTAGACGACCAAGTCTCTGGGCAAGCACAAACAAGGGAAGAACATCCGGAGATGGCAGGGAAAGGCATCGCATTAGAAAATGTCAGTTTCTCCTACCAGGATAAACAAGTATTTAATCAGGTTAACCTCACCTTTGAACCTACAGGCATTCATTTCTTAGTGGGGCCTAGCGGGTCAGGTAAGTCTACACTCTTAAATTTAATTGTCGGTGTCTATGTGCCTCATGAGGGACGTATTGTATTTGACCAAGCAAATGAAGTGCTAGGGCAAGAGACGATAGGTTATGTGCCACAAAAAGTGACTTTCTTTAACACCAGTCTGCGATCTAATTTGCTAATGGGGCGGACAGTCAGTGATCAGCAAATTAAAGAAGTGTGTAGCGCACTGAATATTTGGGAGGTCATTCAGCAACTACCTAAGGGGCTAGATACTGTTTATGGTGAGGACATAAAATTATCGAATGGGCAAAAACGGCGCTTAGGTGTTGCGCGTGCCTTGCTTTCGGGGGCCTATTGGATACTGCTCGATGAACCCTTCTCGGATCTAGATCGAGAAATCAGGGTTACTTGATGACTTGCTTGCGGGAATTAAGAGATCATTCCTTTATAATTGTGACGCATACTTCAGATATGATTCAAGCCAATGATCGAGTGATTGAGGTGCAAAGTTTATGAAACAATTCAGTCATTTACTAAAGCAAACTAAGATTAAGAGCTTAAGCTTGTTGTTTATATCCTTAGCCTTAAGTGTTGGGGTGGCAATCATGAGGATTCTAGCTGGTTATTTGTATGATCCACTGGTCAGTGCAGCAACGAATCCTCCATATCAATTCAACTGGCAACTATGCTTTTGGGTGATTGCCTTGAATATTCTCTTGGCAATCGGGATTGGCCTAACACAACGTGTCAAAGTAAAAAGCAATTTGTATTTGGAAGGCCAAATGACTGGCTACTTCATTAGACATCTGGAGCAAATGGATGGCCTAGCAGTTGATAAAAGCGGCATTGGTCCCTGGTTGACACTGCTAATGGATGACATAAAAGAATGTAGTTACTTCTTGTCGACAACTCTGTTCGAGATAGTGATTGGATTAGCGAGTTTTCTTCTGGCTGTGGTCTATGGAATGAGCACCAACTGGCAATTGACGCTAGGGATCCTTTGCGTATCATTCATAGGTGGTTTGTTGATGAAGGGGAATCGGCCCTAGGTTACAAGCAGCTAAGGAGGACGAGCAAGCAGCGGAAGAGGACCTTCAACCCCTTATGGTCCAGATTTTGTCACAAATTCCCCTGATTAGAGCGCACCGAGCCGAGCACTATACAGAAGAACTATTTGAGGACTATCACGCTCATTATAGAAAGCAACAATATCAGCGACAGAGACATCGTGCCTTACTTGAATCTTTAAGTATTGGATTAGGTTTTGTGATGACGACTAGCTGGATTTCTTTGGCTTTTATCCTGATGGTTCGAGGTGAATTAACACTCGGTCAATTATTTAGTTTTATGATTATTGATCGGTATTTTACCTGGGTATTCTTCAACCTTCCTAGTCTCTATAGTGAGTACCTGATGGCGAAAGTCTGTGCTAAACGCATTATGACTTTCAAGAAGGAACACTATAGACAGCCGGTGGTGGGAGAAGTCCATGAAGGTAGCATATTATCTTTAGTGGATTTAGGCTTCGCATATATCGAACATCCGGTGTTGGAACATCTAACAGCCAAATTTGAAAAGGGAACACAATACGCTCTGATGGGGGCAAGTGGTTCAGGTAAGAGTACCGTTTTGAAGCTATTAGCAGGTATTTACCCTAGCTATAGTGGGACTATTGAGTTGGATGGCAATAGTGTTGCAAGTGATAGATTGAGTGCAGTGGTCAGCTACGTGCCACAAGATAATGTAGTGATTGAAGATACGATTAGAGAGAATATACTTCTGGGTAGACAGCTTTCGGATGCGGACCTTAACCATATTATCGAGGTGTCTGGTTTGACATCACTCCTTGAGCGACTCGATGATGGATTGGATACTTTGGTAATTTCTGGTGCTAATCAGAACTTATCAGAAGGGGGAGATTCAACGGATTGGTTTCGCACGTGCCCTAGTCAAAGACGCGACTTTCTTGTTATTAGACGAACCGACTGCGTCATTAGATGTAGAATTAGAGCAGGTGCTGGTTGATTATTATCAAAAGACCGATCAGGGAGTAATTGTTGCTACTCACCGAGACACTAGCTTACCATCTGACTTCGTCCGCATACCTGTTAACTAAGGCAGGAATTATTTGAGATTCCCTGCTAATAAAAAACACGCCGGTTGACGGCGTGTTTTTTGCTAGGTACAATACTAGAAGAGATTACCCAATATAGAAAGGAGCCTGATTATGTCGCGACAAAACATCTATGATCAACCCGGATTTCTTCGCTGGCTACCAGCAGATACGCCAGCGTCAGGATAATGCCAATGACTTAATCGAGACTCCTGCGCTCATGCAGTTATTGCCTGATCTAACTGACAAACGCCTCTTGGATCTCGGCTGTGGCGCGGGTGATCATTGCCAGCTGTTCATTGAGCGTGGAGCAGCACACGTGCTAGGCGTTGACCTCTCCGAGAAGATGCTGGCCTTGGCCCAACATCAGCATGCCCACCCCGCTATTCGCTATCAACGTCTAGCCATTGAAGACATAAGCCAGTTACAGGGGCCTTTCGATGTGGTGGTCAGTTCTTTGGCCTTCCATTATGTGGCCGACTACCCTGCGTTGGTGGCAGACATCTACCAATTGTTAGCACCCGGTGGAGTGCTGGTCTTCTCCCAAGAGCACCCGCTGGTGACCTGCCATGAGACAGGCGAGCGCTGGACGTATGATAAGGCTGGGCAGAAGCGCTATGCCAACATTGCCCACTATAGCCATGAGGGTCAGCGCCAGACGGACTGGTTGGTCGACCAGGTGATCAAGTACCACCGCACCTTCGAAACCTTGATTAACACCCTCTTGGACAAGGGCTTTCGTCTCCAACAAATCGTGGAACCACATGGCAGTCCTGCCGTGCGTGCACAATACCCCCGATATGAAGACACACGTCATCGGCCGGATTTTCTCGTGATTCGGGCGGTCAGGGAAGGGTGAAGGCCAAATCCTTTCACGGTCTTAGATGAAGTACTAGCGCGGTCTGTATCAGCGCGACTAAGTCCCCCTCACTTACAGTGAACACGAAAAAAGGCGTCGGTTGACGGCATATTGGTTGCTCGGTTACAATAAAAGCGAGAATGCAATGAATCAGAAAGGAGCCTGCCCATGGCCTCAGTCACTCTCCAACTGGACGCTGCCAGCCGCGCCCAAATGAAAGCAAGCTACGCCGACTACCTGCTGGATCCGGTGCCTCATAGTGAATTCCGGGCCCAAGTGGACGGGGTGACCATTACAGCCTATGCCAGTGGCAAGGTCCTCTTCCAAGGTAAGAACGTGGATGTCCAGGTAGCCCGCTGGCAGGGGCAGGTGCCAATGTGGATGCTTTTGCAGCCAAGCTCATTAAAAAGTTCGGTCCCGATGTCTTGAGAGACACTGCCAAGCTCCACTTCAAAAATACGGAAAAAGCCCTGGCCCTAGCGCGCAAGCTTAAGTAGGCTAGAGGCAAAAGAATAGCGATCTGTTTGCGAGTGAGTAAGCAGGTCGCTTTTTTGCTTTTATCGTGTTTTTTTAGGTACGTGCCTATCAAGAAGCTTGTATTATAGCGCTTATGCAAGCGATTTACGAAGGAAGTGAGTTAGCATCATGTAATTGTTGTAATAACTCAGGAATCATAAAACACCTCTTTAGTAATTCAGAATGAACACTTCATTAAGCGAATGATTTACTTATGCTTTGGAATACCGTATAATACCATTGTAAGATTAAATAAGAATAATTCAATAGTGTAAAAATGAGAAAGTACATTTTCTTTAACAGCTGAGTATGGTGAGGTGAAAATTAAATGGTAGAAAAGAGTATCACATTAAAATTGGAAGAAATCCAAAGAATGAAAAAATATTATGAACAATATTTACAAGATCCAGTTGAACATTCTGTATTTTTTGCTAAAGTGAATGGTGTTACTATCACAGCGTTTCAGAGTGGGACAGTTAGATTCCAGGGGGCTAGCCAGGATAATGTAGATAAATTAGTAGAAAAGTGGAAAGAAAAACATGAGCAGAGTCAAAAATGCTAGAAAGAGCTCCAAAAAGTTTATTTACTTGATTGTATACTTGATTGTATACTTGATTGTAGCTCTCATTATCTTTTTTTGTCTACATGATAGCTATAAGGTATCTTTGGGGTGCGCTAAATAAAAAAAGGAATTCCTTCGCATTTCACAATTTTTTTATGATTATAATTTTTAGGATTCATTATCTCTATCTCTTCTTCGGTTACTTTTGTATTTATACTTTAGAGAAAAGAAATAATACATCCTAAAGAATCAAAGTGATAGATGCTTTGACTCTATTTTTATGAATAGGGTAAGTCGGTATTATTTTTATGTTGTTTAGAAATGGAAATGGTTTTAAGTAAAGATGGTGTGGATAATATATTAGGTAAGAGATTACCGGTTAAATTATAGAATTGGCAACTCTTTAATTCTGAAAACTTCAATGCAATATTTGAAAGGAGCCTGCCCATGGCCTCTGTCACCCTCCAACTGGACGCTGCCACCCGCGCCCAGATGAAAGCAAGCTTACGCTGACTATCTGCTAGATCCGGTGCCTCATAGTGAATTCCGCGCCCAAGTCGACGGCGTCACCATTACGGCCTATGCCAGTGGCAAGGTCCTCTTCCAGGGCAAGGATGTGGAAGCTCAGGTAGCCCGCTGGCAGGGGCAGGCGACTTCGGCGCCGACCAGCAAAACTAGTTCTGACTCAAGCCAGGCCAGACCAGCCAATCACGACCACCTGCCTAATGATTTCGCCAATTGGACCATTATCGGCAGCGACGAGGTGGGCAATGGCTCCTACTTTGGGGCATTGACGGTCTGCGCGGTCTACCTAGATGCCGGTGACCGGGCCAAGATTGAAGGTCTGGGCGTCAAGGATTCCAAGCTCCTGTCGGATGCCCAGATTTGGAACTGGCCCCTAAGTTGCGGCAAGTTCTAACCCATGAGCTGACCATTTGCTCGCCTGCCAAGTATAATGAGGTCAACAAGACCCGCAATGCTAATGCCATTAAGGTCAGCCTCCATAACTTTCACCATTCAGAAGCTCTTGGCCAAGCTGTCTGCCCGCCAGAAGTTGGCCCTGCAAGGGGTCCTGATTGATGAGTTTACCAGCCCTCAGAACTATTTTAACTACCTTAAGAAGGAAGCTCATCCCCTGACCAAGGGCCTCTATTTCGCTGAGAAAGGGGAAAGTGCCCACTTGGCAGTAGCCTGCGCCTCTATTATCGCCCGGGCCTGGTTCCTGGAGTCCCTAACCACCTTCGGAGCGCCTTATGATGTGGTCCTGCCATCAGGGGCAGGTGCCAATGTCGATGCTTTTGCGGCCAAGCTCATTAAAAAGTATGGCCCTGATGTCTTGAGAGAAACGGCCAAGCTCCACTTCAAGAATACGGAAAAAGCCCTGGCCCTAGCGCGTAAGCTCAAGTAGGCTTCAGGCAAAAGAATCGCGACCTGTTTACTAGTCAAGTAAGCAGGTCGCTTTTTTTGTTTTTATAGTGTTTTTTAGTCGTGAGCCTATCGAAAAAGTTTGAATTAGAGCGCATATGCAAGCGTTTTACGAATGGTTCTAGAATACACAAAATTTATATACAAATCTTGACTGGTTTTGGTAGAAATGAAGTTGGTAGATACTACCATCAAACATTCCAAAAGACACTGACTCGCTAGAAAAACCACCGCTAGTAAGTGTGTAATATGGGGATAGGAGTGATTATTTGAAAAAACATAAGCTACACAGTCTTCTGATTGTTTTGCTGATGGTTCTGCAAGTCTTCGCCAGCCCTCTTGTGGCCTTAGCGCAAGAAGCAGCGACCCCGGCATCACCAGCAACAGAAGCAGTTCAGCCAGCTACTGAGAATGCTGCAAACGGTGAGGAAGGCCAGGAAGATACTGCTCAAGAGGGAGATGCAGAAGCAGATGCACAAGCTGGGCATTTTCCGCAAGCGCAGGTTCAGCCATCTCAATATGAGATGACCACCAACTTCACCATCAATACACATCCGGTACAAAAAAATGGGAAATACGGGGAAGGGAAATTCTACATTGCCCCAACCTACAAGATTCCTAACAAGGTGACCTTGAAAAATGGGGATACCCTTACCTATACAGTACCTAATGTATTCCAAGTTGAGGCAACCGGCGTAACAGAAGTTTCGGCTGGTGGCGAAGTTGTTGGGAATGTGGTGGTAGATCCAGCAACCAATACTGCAACCTTAACCATTACTAACGAAGCCTATTTTGCCAAACTCAATGAAGAGAAGACACTAACCATGTCCTTTCACGGCGGTTTGGGCAGATAGCGTGCCTAAGAATGTAGTGCAGAACTTTACCATGCCAGGTGCTGGTGATTACGCTCTGACACGTATTGTGGTCGATGAAGACCCAACTGGTTACACCAAGTGGGGCGTACAAAACAAAGACAACCCAGAATTAATCGACTGGCGGATTCGCGTTAACCGATATGCCAAGGAAGGTGTGACCAATGTCGTAATTAAAGACGCCATCCCTGAAGGCCAAGAATTTGTTGGTGAGATGACAGGGTATTATTTCACTGACTGGGAAAATGGGACTCGGGTAGACTCCTTTGCTGGTACAACGATCACCAATGAAGATGACAATAACTTCACGGTGATTCCTAACAAGGGCGGTAGCTTAGACGGACGTGGTCTCTACCTAATCTACCAAACGCGTATTACTGAACCGGTTGACCCTGTCACCAAACGGGCAACCAACCACGTAAGTTTCACTTCCGACACAGATAAGCAAGAATTTGATGGCTTTGCGCCATTAAAAACGACTGATGGTGTCGGGACGGGTGCTCGTTCAGACGTGGTGGTCTTTCCAAGTGAATAAGAAGTTGGAAGGTCGCCAAATAAAGGCCCAAGAATTCGAGTTCCAATTAGTGAAAGCTGCCGACAATTCTGTCGTGGCGACTGCCAAGAACGACGAAAACGGCCTTGTAAAATTCAAGAAAGTTAAGTTTAATACAGAAGGCGAATTTGTCTACAAGATTCGTGAAGTCAAAGGTGACTTGCCAGGTGTGATTTATGACGAAAATGAAATTACAGCGACTGTTAAAGTAACCGACAAGGCGGGGGCTAAGACGGCTCAAGTGACTTATGATCGCGAAGCCTTCACCAACACTTATAAGGCGGCAGCAACCAGCCTAGTAGTCAAAGCAAGCAAGAAATTGGCAGGTGCCACTTTAGCAGCAGACCAATTCACTTTCGAATTAGTGGACAAAGCAACTGGCCAAGTGGTTGGTACCGCTAAGAACAAGGCAGACGGCTCTGTTGAGTTCCCAGCTTTAAACTATGACGCAGCAGGTAACCACACTTACACGATTCGTGAGAAAAATGAAGGGGCAGCAGGTTACACCTACGACGCTAAAGAAGTAGAAGTGACAGTAGCCGTTACTGACAACGGACAAGGTCAATTAGTTGCCAATGCCACCTACTCTTCAGAAGAAGGTTTCACTAACACTTATAAAGCAGCAGCTACTAGCCTAGTTGTCAAAGCAAGCAAGAAATTGGCAGGTGCCACTTTAGCAGCGGATCAATTCACTTTCGAATTAGTAGACAAAGACGGTAAAGTGGTTGGTACAGCTAAGAACAAGGCAGACGGTTCTGTAGACTTCCCAGCTCTCAGCTTCGATGCAGCAGGCGATCACAGCTTACACAGATTCGTGAGAAAGAAATGAAGGGAGCTGCAGGCTACACTTATGACGCTAAAGTGAAGTTTGAAGTGAGCGGTCGCTGTAACGGACGACGGACAAGGTCAATTAGTTGCAAGCCCAACTTATGCGACACCAGCAGAATTCTCTAACAGCTACAAGGCTGGAGCAGCTAGCTTAGTAGTGGATGCTAAGACAGTCATCAAAAAAGGCCCTAAAGAAGAAGACGTACCAGTCAAGAAAGGACCAATTCACTCTTGAATTAGTCGATAAAGACGGTAAGGTGCTTCATGCGCTTAAGAACGACGAAAATGGTAAAGTGGTCTTCCCAGCCCTAACATTTGATGCAGCGGGTGAATACACTTATACGCTTCGTCAAGTAAAAGGTTTGGAACCAGGCATGACTTATGATGACAAGACTTACACAGTCAAAGTCACCGTGACTGACAACGGTCAAGGTCAATTGCTAGTCCAAGCAGAAAATGCAACCGGCGTGGTCTTCGTTAACCGACTTGCAGAGACAAGTCAGACTGAAGATCCAGGCAAAGACCCAGGCAAGAAGGAAGAGAAGCAATTACCAAAAACAGGTGAAGCTAGCTCAATCCTCTTTGATTGGCTTAGGCTTTGTATTAGCGATTGCGGCAGGACTCGTAATTAGACGCCAACAAGTTAAAAACTAATGACGTCAAATTAGGCTGAAAGGTCAAAAAAAGGAACTAGGATATTATCCTAGTTCCTTTTTTTCTGCTTAATAAAGAGGAAAGAAAGTCTTTCTCCTCGTTTAATATTTGC